>JAESGO010000043.1_pt1 | contig 132004 bp, 137 predicted proteins | sample 9269701 | NCBI WGS metagenome assembly JAESGO01 (sample SAMN15720690, study PRJNA650881) | algae metagenome | isolation source: Hormoscilla sp. CMT-3BRIN-NPC48 and co-occurring heterotrophs from... | place: USA: Clark Mountains Wilderness, California | collected 2010-04-18 | reverse complement strand
GAACCCAGGACCGTACCAGGAAGCCACGCCGATCAGTAACGTGTCCTGAGCTTGGGCTTGGGGCAGTGCAACCGCAGTGCTCATTGCAACTGCCAAGGCAACGCTCAGGGCACCATTGAAAAATTTCCTCATGTAGGGAACTAACTTCCGTGAATGGCGTTATGATCGCCGCCTTTCACCGGAGAGATGTGGCCTGAGAGGGTAGTCGGGTAGGCAGAACCAAGGTCATTCTAAGATGTCGCCCAGTTTTGCTCATATTTGATGCTCCCTGCGCCCCACTTATGACCATGCCAGGACAGTCAACCTACAATAGGCATCTCTATGCAGAACATCACGGTATGTGACGACAAGATCACATAGCATCTATATTGTAAGCTTTTTGTCAGCTTTATAGATCTTCTGGAAAATATCAGCTTCACTACCGGTCAAAGAGAAAAACTAGTCGCATTCTTGCTCCCTTGATGGGCAACCAACATACCACTTGGTGAGTTGCCTCCTCAACTGGTCACAATGGCCGATTGAAATGGAGCTTGCTATGACGTCGAAACGCCCCCTTATGATAGGCCTAACAGTGGCCCTGCTTTCCACCTCTTCGTTGGCAGCCCTAGCCCAGGACACTGCCACACCTACGGCTCCGACCGCGGTTGAAGTCGATGACGATGCCGATGATGGCGACGACGGCTTTGATCTTGGCTGGTTGGGTCTTCTTGGGCTTGCTGGCCTGCTTGGTCTACGTGGACGGCGCCACGATGATCATGTCCGCACAACCAACACGCGCACGACTACGAACAACCACTAAATATTTCGCTGTGGTTATCCGGCCGTGTGGATCTAGCGAGCCACACGGCTTCTTGCTGACCGAAAGTAAGGCTTTCTACCAAGGACGACGTGCAGGCGGCGGGCCAGTACTCTATTAATCTTGTCTTTGACGCGGCGCACGCTGTAGGTTCTAGGCATAATTTTGAAAAACGAACCAGGCGTTCTGGGGATACTGGCGAGCGTCAAAGGCACAATCTTGAAAAGCTCCAACCCATAATTTTGAAATTGCTTCAGGTGTTGTTTCCAGACCGCGTCCTACGGTCGCTGCTAATGGTCTCGGAAGACAGACTGTTAGATTGAACATCTGTCAGGCTAACCGGCAGACCAAGGTATCGGATTGCACCGCCCGGGACGCCGACATGGCTCATTCAAAAACCTTTCCCCTTTGTTAGCGCAAGAAGCTGATCGTGTGAGGCGACTTGCCACCATAACGGTTTGATCTAAAGTGTTCTGGAAGTTGGGCTAGGGGCGCGACTTGCTGTTCAAATATCTCCACGATGATGCATTCCTGATCTTCTCGCGCGGAAACAAGCATCTTTACGAAGCTTGTCTTCTGCAGATTCATGCTCGCTATTTTGAGACCGGCACGCAGTTCCCGACTCCGCAAGAAATCGTACATTTGATCTATGACGTTATGGCTGCAAACCCGGCACTGCTCGCCGATGAGGGGGAACTGCAATCCCTGCCGGAAATCGTCTCCACTCGGCGTCGACGCATTCGCTTCGTAGGGGACTCGAGCGCCGGAGGCGATAAGGCGCTTCGACTGGCTTCTCACATCTATGTCCGCCTGGTTGACACCGGCTGGCTTGAGGAAGAGGAGTACGGGCTTCGCATCACGGTCGATATGCCTATGGGTGCGTTGCTCGTAATGCAGCGCCTGGCAAGTCTGCAGAAAGATGTCGGAAGACGGTTTGGCGGACTAGTGGTCCAGATCAAGGTTAGCCTGGAGAACGCGGCCAAGTCGGCCGGCGCCTCCGATGCGCGGACCAAGAGCGATGCTTCGCAGGCCCTGGATGCGGCTCTCGAGCACATGGGCGACTTCACAAAGACGCTGCGGGCGATTCTCTCGGATATGAAGCGTATCCGGAAGTCACTGCTCGAAGCTTCAAACCTCAGGGAACGCATCGCCACATATTTTGACCAGTTCATTGGCGAGCTCTTGCTCAAGGACTTCCAGTCGATACTCACCACGAACCATCCTTATAGGCACCGCGACCGTATCATCGAGCTCGCCCGCGAGTTGTCACTCGACCGGCATGTCATGTCGGCCTTGGCCGAGGGCTACGTCACAAGCGGGATATCGCCCACCTTGGAGGAAGGTCACCGCCAAGCCGCCCACAACCTTCTTTCCATCGAAACCACTTTCGAGACGATCGGCGACATGTTCGAACGCGTTTCGCAGTTCCGTCGGGGTCTCGAGAGCAGGCTGCGCAACACTGTGCGCTATGCCGAGCAAGGCGACAAAGGTCTCGTGGCCCGGTCGGAGGCGATCGTACGCCAGCTTGAGGGGCTTCTATCCGCGCAACCTGAACGATACGACTTGGCCACCGTCCCCTCGCCCATCCAGAAGCGGAGCCAGCCCCTTTCAGAGAGGCTGTTCCCGGCGCGGCGCCAGCCACGGCAACCTATTCAGATTTCCGCGCTAGCTAAACGCTCTCTCGATCCACTCTATCTAATGCGCAAGAAGCTGAAGAGCGATTTCCTCGCTCGTATGAACCCTACCCCAGAGCAGGTGGCGGATTACCTTGGCGCCCTTCTGCCAGCACCCGGTTCGCTCGAGGCTAACATGGTGGACATAGCGTCGCTGGACGAATTCCTTGCTTTCGATGCGGCCCGTCGCATGGCGGTCACCGGCTTTGTCCCCGACGAGTTCTCGGGTATCTTCCTGGTCAGGATGAACGAGGACGCTCCGCCCCATGATGGCAAGTGGTTGCGTTGCACGAACTTCACCATTTCGCGGATCGCGGAAAGTTTTGGCCATGCTGTCTGAGTTCGTCGAGGTCGAGGCCAATTTCGGCGAGGAGAAGGGTGCAGACCTGCGTCGCGCCTGCCGGTACCTGATCCGCAACCAGTTTGTTTTCAACGGCCGAGGCTTGGCAAACATCTACGACACCTTGACCGATGCCAGGCTACGGCGGGTAGTGGGCGAGTTCTTCGACTGCATCGGCTACGCTGTGCACTACGGATCCTCAGAGGATCAGTGGGTAGGCATCATGCCCACCGACGACGATGCCGGTGGAGGGCGGCTGCGGCTGGACGAGACCATCGGTCTGCTGGTCGTTGCCGCGCAGTGGCAATCTGATGTGGACCGTAGCGAGATTCAAGACCGCGCCGTGGTCCGCACGACCTTCAACGCCCTTTACGAACGCTACAAGGATAGCATTCAGAAAGTCAGCAGTGCTGCGATCCACAAGGCAAGGTTTCTGGAGATCTTGCGGGAGATGGCGAGCCGGCATCTCGTCTCCATCGGCGACGAGGATCGGGATTTACAGGACCGTGAGATAGACATCCGCCCCATGATCAAGTTGGTCAGCGGTGATGACGCGCTGCGGCGCATCGAGAGCTATGCTCGGCAGGAACTGGTGATGGCCAGCCCCACCCTGAGAGCAGCGCTCATGGACGGCATGCAAGGCGGCGAGTCGGGGGATCAGGCATCTTGAAGTTGGCTCACATCGCCATGGTCCGTTGGCACATGTTCGAGATCGAGGACATCTCGGTCGAGGGCGACATCGGCATCCTGGGCGAGAACCGATCGGGCAAATCAACCATCCTCGATCTGCTGCAGATCATCCTGACCGGCGCCAGCTCCGCTTACTACCGCCTCAACTCGCCCGCTGGCGACAATGGCGGGGCGAAGAGCAAATCCCAACGGACTGTGCGTGGCTACTGCCTGGGTCAACTGGGCGAGAACGACTTCAAGCGCGAAAGCGGATTGACTTACGTGTCAATGAGCTTCGTGGATCCGGAAGGGACACGACCGCCCGTGACCATAGGCCTCGCGTTGGAGGCCAGTCAGAACGAGACTACCGAGATCGTCCTTGGTCGGTTCGTGGCCAACGGTGTCGTTCTCACGACCGCTGACTTCCTCGTCGAGCGGGGAGGCGAACTCTATCCTATCGAATGGGATGCTTTTCGAACTGGGATGGTGGATCGGTTGGGCGCCCATGGGTTCATTAATCACCGCGATCGCGCTCTCGATTTTGTTCGCGAGTACATGCGCCGGCTAGTGCCGGGAGTGTCGGCGGGCGAGAAGCATGCGTCGGCCATGCTGAAGGCGCTGGTCAATGCCATGACTTTGCCGACAGGACTGTCTGCTACACAGTTCGTGCGCAACTTCATTGTGCCGGATCAACCGATCCGCATCGCGGACCTGCGCAATTCGATCGAGACTTATCGGGGCGTCGATCGTGCTATCGCCGAGATGAAAGCGCGGTTGGCGGAACTGAAGGTCATCGAGGAACATGTGCTGGCGTACCGCAGTGCCGCCATGCTGGAAGAACTCGAAGGAATGACGGCCAAGCGCGCCAAGTTCCTCGCCTCCCTATGCAGAAACCGGGAGATGAGGATCGAAGTCGCCGCTGCACAGGAGCGTCTGAAGTTGCGAGCCGAGGACGTCGAGGATATCGACGAGAGGATCTCGGAAATCGATGCGGTGGTCAATGACACGGTGCATCGAATCGCAGCCAAGAAGATCCAGAGCGGTCTTGGTGACAAGGAGAGACTGGCCACGTCCTTTGATGCGCGCATCAAGGACCTCAGTGACCAGCTTCGGCGACGAATCGAGCTTGCCAAGAAGCTGGACGTCGTCGCCAAGCTGCCAGGCCTTGATCCCGCAATGCGGACAATGGCTAGCGAATACATCCGTGCCTCCGCTTCTGTCAGCGCTGGCGGGCGCCTCGACGAGATGGCCGCCATCGAGATGCAGCTCATGGAAATGGCGGATGGACTGACCGCATCGCTGGAGGACCGACGCACCTCCGCTCAGGAAGAAGCTGCTGGCGCCCGCAACCGGGTGCTGCAACTGCGCGCTACGCTCGGGACCGACCCATCGATGCGCGTGGTGGACGGCCATCTCGACCCCGCGACCCGCAATCTGATGCAGGCACTTCGTCAGGACAACATGGCGCCGCGGCCGCTCTGCGATATTATCGAGATTACGGATCCGGATTGGACCTCGGCAATCGAGGGCTTGTTAGGAAGGGACCGCGAGGCCATTCTGGTTGATCGTTATGACATCGCCCGAGCCACTGCACTGTTCAAGGCACGTCGACGCGAGTTCCGCGGGGCATCGCTCGTCAGCCTGAACAAAATACGCGATACTGGCGAGATGGCTCGTCCCGGTCACTTGCCCAGTCTAATCCGCAGCGAGGATCGCGATGCGATGCTCTTCGTGCTTCGACGATATGGCAATGTCCGCCTGGCGCACGACATGGCCGCCTTTGAGGCAGATGGGCGCGCTCTCATGCAGGATGGCCTCTACGACGATGGCTTGGCGCGATACCATCGTGCCGCTGACCCGACCGACTTCAAGGTGGGACGCAGCGCTCAAGCGCTCTTGCTGCAGCATCGTCGCGCTGAACTGGCCGACAAGGAAGAACTCGCGGCGGTGAATGCGGCCCTAAGCAAGCTCCTCGATGGAGCTATTAATGCACTGGGAGAGCTGCAGCAGGAAGGGTCTAGGTTCACCGAACTCATGGCGGCGCTTTCCCAAACGATCGAGGAAGGAAAGTCGAATAGAGCCGAGATCGTTTCGATCCTCGCCCGGGGAGACGAAGGATTGAGCGAGAAGCTGCGCGAGAACCTTGCTCTGAAGGAACGCACCCTCGAGCAGAAGCGAGCGCTGGCGCGCGATCTCGCCGAGGACGAAGCCAGCCTGCGCTCCAACAGGCAGTTGCTCGGAGGGCTTCAGAACGTACCGGGCTCCATCACTCACCTGACATTGCAGAAGCGTTTCTACGCCGAGCACCGACGTGCTTCGCGCCTGCCGTCCCGCTTCGGCAGGCCCGAATACCGCGAACGCTACCGCGCCTGGTCAATGCGACACGCTGGCGATCACCTTCCCAGCCATGTGCATGCGGAGCTCGCCGATGCTGCCACCAGCGCATTGGAGCGTGCGAAGGCTGAGCGGATGGAGGCAAGCGACGCATCAAGACGCGCGTTGCGAAGATATTTCGAAGCCTTCGGTCCTAGCGCAATACTGGGTGCCGAGAGCGCTTTGCTGACCGAAGTCCTCCCATGGCTGCAATCCAATATCGCCGACATTGAGAACAACGCACTCAGGGAGCGTGAACAGGAAGCCGCGGAGGCCGCGGCACGCGCGCGCAGCCTGTTCCGCAGCGAGTTCATCAACGAGCTGACGAGCCGCATCTCCAATATGGATTGGGAGCTGCGCACGCTCAATGCCAGCATGGCCAACCATCCCTTCCACAACGAACGCTACAGCTTCCACAAGACTCAGGATGCGATCTACGGACCAATCCTTCGAGTGATCGACATAGCCAAGACCTCCGATGAAGCCTTGGACATGCTGTTTGCAGACGAAATTCCTGAGGAGTTCGAATTCGCCGAGACCATCGGCGAGGTCTCACGCCTGCTCGAGGATCCGGACATCGACTTCTCGTCCTTCGAGGACTATCGCAGGTTCTATACCTTCGACCTGCATATGGAGGACTTGACCAATGGGCGTCGGGAACGCTGGGAGGCCCGGCGGCAAACCGGTTCAGGCGCGGAGCAGCAGGTGCCTCTTTACGTTGCCATCGCCGCGTCCTTGGCATCGGTCTACGGCAATCGTCCAACCAGCAAGACTGCAGGCATGGCGCTGGCCATGTTCGACGAAGCATTCACCAAGCTCGACGGCAAGAACCAGAGGCAGATGATCTCTTTCCTTAAGGCATTGGGACTTCAGATCGTCATCGTCGCGCCGCCGGAGAAACGTACCGTTGTCACGGCTACATCGACACGGTCGTCGAGGTCGACCGGTTCGAGGACGAGGCCACCACGCAGGTGATCATGCTTAAGCCTGCCGTCAGGGCAGCCGTTGATACGATAAACCCGGATAATCTGTCTGACGAGGAGGTCCGCGGCCGCTTCGCCGCGGAATAGCCCTTGGCGCGGAAGTTCACCGATGCAGAAGCGCTGCTGAACGACCTTCTCGATCGACACGAATCCGGAGTCGCCAGGCCCAGGGCCTACCCCGACGTGGACGGCTTTCCGGACGTCCATGCCGTGGACCGATTCGACCGCCGTCTTAAGCACCCTGATCTTGCTTTGGCGATCGCTATCGTTAAGGGCAAGGGTCGCCACCAGGACGTTACGACGCGCGTTGACCTCGAGGATCCCGAGCTCGTCTATCGCCACCTAGGCCGTACGCCAGCCAAGGACGCGGCTCGCCTCGCACTTAGTGCAGCACTGACGGGGCTCGATGCCGGCGCCTTCGCATCAGATCTTGAAGAGGCGGCTGCTGCGTGGTCCACCAACAAGCGCTGGTCAGGCCTTGCGCCCGGCGATGAACAAGGGCTGCGAACATGCCTGCTCTTGGCGCAAGCCATTCTCGATCGCCGGCATGAAGGCTTGGACTTCCGGACGTTCTCCAGACGTGTGGCCGGCGACTCCAAAGCCCTCGAGAACCTGCAGCAGCCCATCATACGACTTGTGACCCGGGTGCTGGAAGCGTCGCACGAAAGCGATCCAAGGGCATATCTTTCGTCTCTTGGCCTTGAGCGGTTCGGACCGCCCTTGCTTCTCGCCGGGCCGATCGTCCTGGACGGCATGATGGTTCCCAAGAGCCTTCCATATATCGGGTTGCCCGCTACGAGCATCGGGCGCGTCTCCTTCTCTGATACGCCGACCTATGTGCTGACGATTGAGAATCAAACGAGTTTCAACCGTCAGGTTCTGGAGACCGATCCGAACAGAACAGGCCTAATTGTTTATACGGGAGGCTATCCATCTCTCGATATCCAACGGGCGATTGCGTCCATCGCTGCCACTCTGTCTGAGACGCGATTTTTTCATTGGTCCGACATCGATCCCGAAGGCATATGGATCTTCAGGACGGTTGAGCGCGCAGTCGGTCGGCCCATTTCGCCTCATCTCATGACGGCTGCTCTGGCGGATGCGAAGGGTTCACCGCTCCCTAGCAGCAAAATCAGATCCGTTGACTTCTCTCAATCCGCCATTGCCGAGCTGGCGAGCTATTTTGAGAGGCCTGATGCGAAATGGCTCGAGCAGGAGGAACTCGACCCCATCCCGCCACACCTCTCGTCATGAACCCGTTGGTGCAGGCTGTCGATCAGCCCGCCGCAGTTGGTGGATTGATCGGGAGCCGCTGCACAAAATTAGCGATACACCATGCGACTTGCTCATGAAGAACCTGTCGGCGCACACTTGGTGCCTCATGGACGAGCTCCGGGGGACGCCTTTCAGAAGCCTTGCGGCAAAAGCGTACAGTGGCCCGCTCCTCCGAAACATTCGAAAGACTGCCCGAATTCTAACTTGGAGGTAAACGGCAGTCGTGGCTAACTCAAGCCAAAAGCTGACAATCTCTCTTCCACCTAAGTTCAGAAGGACAGGGTAGGGCAGCTACCTACCCCAACTCAGCCGGCCACATGTACAGCAGATGCCGAGAAGCAGCCATAAATGGCAGAAGCCATTGCATAGAAGTGAACTCCCGGGCCTTCGCATACGGCTGATCTCATCGAGCAGCCGCCGCCTATTAGCGAAGGCATGAACAACATGCACGGTCAAAACGGCGTCCACACTGGCTTCGTCTATAGGCCACGGGAGGGTGTCGTGATCAAAGAGGACGTAGCCGGCGTGTGACAAGGCCCGGAGGGTAGCGCCTAGTGTCCGTTGTGGAATTGCTTGGGCTATTCCTGACTTTCAGTTGCAGAACGCTATACATAAAGTTTTGGCCAATCCCATGGCTAGCCGAGAATGTAGCTATAGGTTCGCAACTTATAGTGTTAATCGGCGATCAAAGCCGCTAGCTGCCGTGTTTAGCGGCTCGGAATACAGCATCTGTGGAAAGGTCAAGCGCCTCACCAATCAGATCAGCTAACCTGACATGAAATGTGTCGGCCTCGTCCAGAGCGTTATATTCAATACTCTGTCCGCTTATGCGGCTCAGTAGGGCAGGTCTTTTGGCCGTATTGTCATAAATGACGACGCGATCAGATAACTTGATCGCTGCTGGCAAATCGCCAAGAGTACGATCGTAGCGCCGAATAATAGTCGCAGCAGGAATGTCATGTCCGCCGTGTGCAACTCTGGTCTTCACTCTGGCAACATGAAGGTCCGCTGATCGCAATACAACGAAGGCCATCTCTACTTCGAAGCCAGCGTTCCGAGCATTGTGCATGAGCGATAAAGATTGATGGCTGCTTAGAGTAGTTTCGTAATTGAAGCTCTGGCGGTTCTCTATCAGCACGTACAACCGCTCGATAATAGCTCGGCCTGCTGCTGCCGACGCCGCCTCAACATCGTGTGGGCTAATGCGTCTAGCGTAATCGTCGGCATTTACGATCTCTCCCGCAGGGGCTAGATCCTGAACAATGGTCGACTTGCCCGCACCATTTGGACCGGCCAGGATCGTGCAAATGGGAGCGAATAATTTGGTCACGGACGAAACGAGGTATCCAGCGTTTCTAAGACGACATCGTGATCTGCATAGACTTCAACACGCTGTTTGGTGCCGTCCGGTAATTCTTTGATGATACCGTCACCTAAAGAAGGGTCCATATAATACACCGGGGCTCCAGCTTGCTTAGCCCGCTTGATTGCTCGTTCACCGGCTGTGTTTATGGCTTGAGCAAACTTCTCAACGTTGTCGAACAGCATGACCGGCTACCCTTTGCCTGGTTGGCACGTGTAATAAGATAGTAGGGTAGGAAGCTTAGCACCAGTCCACCACAGTTCATCCAAAACACGGGGTGAATTAGTTCGATTGAGCGCAAGCCCAAGCCCATTGCGGCGAAACTGACCGCCAACCATCAGCATCTCAATAAACCGGGATCCGAAAAAATGGTCGGTCAGCACGCCATAGGCAGCGACCTGACCGTCCATCTGCGAAAAATGGCATGATCCAACGTGAAGCTAAGTTGCAATTTCATCTCCGCGTTCTGGGTCGTTTAGGGCTACAGAATCGATGCCGCAGAGCGCCCCATAGTCATTGATGGTTGCAGGTCAAATATGCATGGCGCAGCTTCGCAGAAGAAGTGCAGAAATCAAGATTTCAGCACTAGTCCCCATCGAGCATTGCACCAGCGGCATGTGCCCCTCATTGCAGGTTGGTATGACGTTGCCCCATCTCTTGGTGAGCGTTAGGAGTTCTTCGCGCGAGTTCTAGGGCGATACAATCCAGTAGGATCAATGTGGCTTACTCGGCAACTGTGCCCCCAAACTCAACTGTTTCGCGCATTGGAACTTTCAGCAACACGTCCGCTAGTCCAGCAATCTCGCTATCTGGCTTGTGAGTGACCACGATCAGCTTCACGCCTTCTGCCGCTGCAATTTCGGCGAAGCCTTTGCTGACAGGCGTGCGACCTGATCCGCATATCAGCATAATGCATTCCCCTTTGCGCACGGCTGGAGCGGTAGCCTCACCCGTGACGTGGCACTCGAATCCAAGATGCATGAGGCAAACGAAGTGGTGAGCCTCCAAGGCCTATGCTAGACGAGCAGGTGTTCAGTTAATCGAGCCAGAGGAAACCAATGAACCGTCGAATTGCGCTGTTTGTTCTTGCAGCTGCAATCCCCGTTGTTCTGCTTCTCGGCACCCTTTCCTACATCTCGCTGCAGCGGCAGCAGGTCGAAATGCGAGCAGAGGCTCAGTTCCGAACCCGCCAGATAATGGACAGGGTTGACGGAGAGCTAGTGGCAAATATTCGCCACTTGAGGCTGCTTGCCGAGAGCCCGATCCTGGATGGTGACAATCCTGATCTGGCGCGGTTCCATGACCTAGCAGTGCGTTTTTCCAAGTGGATCCCCCTCTGGGACCGCGTCATCCTTGCGGATCGTGAAAACCAGCAGATCATCAACACAGCACGACCTTTTGGCTCGGAACTGCCCAAGGTCGTGGAACTCGAAAGTCATAGCCATGTCCTGAACACCGGCGAGCCGGTGATAGGCGGGGTAGGAGCTCCTGGGCCACTAGCCTCGGATCAAGTACCGCGTGCTCACCTACGTGTTCCAGTCTCGAGAGATGGCCGCGTTCGGTACGTGCTGACAGCATTGGTTTCGATCAACGGCGCCGGCTCTATTCTTGTTAATGAACTCAACCCCAATTGGGCGGCGTTTCTGGTGGACTCTGAGGACACCATCGTCTCCTCACCCCGGTTTCCCGCACGGGTGGGCGAGCACTCCACCAAAGAAGTCGAGACAGCCCGAGCACTGAGTACACAGGGTCTGTACATCGAACGTGATCCGAATGGCGTTGAGGTGGTTTCCCTGTTCCAAAAATCGCCTGCGACAGGATGGTCCGCACATGTTGCCATTCCCCGGGACCTATATGACGGCCCATCAAGATGGGCAAACGTGATTGCTGCGGTAAGTGTAGCCACCTTTCTTGCTCTGGCAGCAGGCGTGGTCCTCCTGTTGCGGAAGGAGATGGAAGAGCGAGCCCGTCGTGCACGCCTTATGGAACATGCGACAAGGCTGGAGGCGCTTGGCCGCATGACGGGAGGGGTGGCGCACGACTTCAACAATCTGCTGATGGTGATCTTGACCAGCGTGGACTTGATGGCCAAGCGCGTAGATGTACCCGGGGTAGCCAAATATCTAGATCGCATTCGCATGGCAGCTAAGCGGGGTTCTGACCTCTCAAAGTCGCTGCTGGTGTTCTCCAGAGGCGGACGCGGTCAAGCAGAGGTAGTTGAACTCAACGAGCACCTGAGGCGCTTGGCGGATCTGGCACGCCAAAGTTTGCGGGGAGACATAACATTGGATCTCCAGCTTTCAAGCAAGGCGCTGTTTGTTGAGGTCGACACGACTGAGCTTGACCTGGCGATTCTCAACTTGGTGTCCAACGCCAAGGATGCGCTGCCTCAAGGGGGAACCGTGACACTCGCTACCTGTGAGGTCTTCGCTGGTGGCAAAGCACATGCAGAGCTACGATGCCGAGACAATGGCACGGGCATTCCCAGCGACGTGCTTCCGCATGTGCTTGAACCGTTTTTCACGACTAAAGATGTTGGTCAGGGAACCGGCCTAGGATTGAGCCAGGTCTACGGCTTCGTCAAAGCAGTAGGGGGTTCAACAAGCATTGACAGTGTGGTTGGCCAAGGTACCACAGTAACTCTCTGGCTACCCCAAGCAGACCCTCCTCAGGCCCTAGCTCCCAGTTTCCATCAAGCGGAGAGCCCTCAAGAAGCTCGGCTATCAATAACGCCGTCGGTGATAACCATTCTGCTGGTTGATGACAATCATGAGGTTCGAAGCGGCACCGCTGAGCAACTCCGAAGCGAAGGCTTCCGGGTTGTCGAACAGCATGGTCCAGTTGAAGCGCTCAAGTACCTCGAGCAAGATACCCCCGCAATTGTCGTCAGCGATATTGTGATGCCAGGAGAGATGGACGGGGTCGGCCTCGGCCTGGAAATCAGACGCCGCTGGCCGAAGCTGCCTGTTGTTCTTGTTTCCGGTTACAGTACCAAATGGCAAGAAGCAGAAGCGGCCGGCTTTCCCCTCATGAGAAAACCTTACGAGGCTAAGCAATTGATTGATGCCATCAGTGCGCGCATTAGAGCGTAACAACATACGCAGGTAGACTGACCGAGTTGTGCGGTGAAGTAGCTGGAACGTCGCATGTAACCGCAGGTTCGCTGGGCCTCTAAGTGCACCGCACCCTTAGGAGCCAAGCTTCAGTTACTCAGAAGACGGCTCTGTATGCGCGTCTTTGGTCATCGCATCCCTGAGCGCTGAGGCGCTGCTGGCCTGGTTCAACAGAGTTGTTACCGCTGTGATCAGTTGGCTGATAAAAAACGGCTTCTGCAGCATACTGCTTTCAGGCACTCCATTTGCGGACCATTCATGTGCGCTGTCCCCGCTGATACAAGTCATGGAATGCCGGAGACGATCTCCCGTGCCCGGTGGCCGACCTCCCAGGCACTTGGTCCTTTGCCCAGGCGGATATCTGTGATCACCGCCATAAGCGCGACCCATTCGTGTTCAGCTCTGCTAGCCCCGCAGTGCCACTGTCCACAGTCCCACGCCAAACTCAGTGCGTGAGCACTGCAGCTTCAGTCATGCAATTTACTCCCGTGCGCAATACGTGAAGCAACGAGGTTGAGCATTCCGCTATTCGACACCTTCTCCAATATCGACCTGCAGCCAGACTGGTGAGTGGTGAATATCCACTGTTTGTAACCGGCCGGGCCCAAGGTTGATAAAGCGATGCGGCACGGCCTTTGGTCCTAAAACCACGTCCCCGGCCTCGGCGTCGATGATCTGGTCACCGACGAAGAAGCGCGCCCGCCCTTCGATCAGGATGAATGTCTCATCGTAAGGATGGATGTGAAGCTTAGGACCTTCGCCAGGAGTGTCATTGCCATAGGCCAAAACGGTCGTAGCGGTGTTGAGTAACTCTCCCTGCACGCTTCCACGCCAGGGCCTTGGAGCTTCCGCATCGAAAAGTTGCTTCTTGGCTGCTCTCCGACCGTCGGCGACGACAGTTTCTGGATTGAAGTCTTGGCGGCGCATTGATTGGCTCCTGGCAGGATGTGAACAGGGCAGTAACCTATCGGCTCTGGGAGACCTGGAGCCGACGAGTTCAAAGAAAATGTGCCTTTGTTGTTGTGCTTATTTATTTGCCGCCGTTGACCGGATTGCGGACAAAGGTTGTTGCGATGACGCCGTTGGAGAACCGCTTCGCATCGGTGCACTCGAGTTCGGTCGCGATGCTGCCGTCAAAGAGTTTTAAGCCCTGGCCGCGAACAACCGGGTAGATCATGAGCGTGATTTGGTCGACTAGTTCCGCTTTCAACAGAGAACGGGCCAGAGTGGCGCTGCCGTGGACAACAATGTCGCCGGGCTCATTGTCTTTAAGTGCCGTAATCGCAGCCACCCAATCTGGACCGACAAGGTGGGAATTGTTCCAGACCATGCTGGGCGAACCAGAAGACACTACGTATTTCGGCATAGCGTTAAACTTATCCGAGTAAGGATCGCCGCTGCGTCCGGGCCATGCGGCCGCAAAACTGTCGTAGGTCACTCGGCCCAGCAGAAGAGCGCTTGAGCTTTCAAGCTCTTGCATCTTGAGCGCTGAAGCCTCCTCGCTCCAGTAGTTGAGTGACCAAAGCTCGGGGGACTCGATCACACCATCAAGCGTGGTGAATTCGGTGACAATTAGCTTACCCATTGTAAGGCTCCGTTTCGTAGGGAAGGGAAGACTGGTTGTGGGTGGATATAGGAATCTGTGGACTGCTCGTTTCCTGCACGCGGCGCTGCATTGGGACCTGCTGTTTAGCCGATGCCGAGCACGTCATTCTTTCTGCCTTTCAACGTGGTCTGCGAGAATGCCAACTCCGGGCTCTCTGGCTAACTCCAGCTAGTCAGCGTGCGTTCCCCTTGGACACTGCCGGTAGAATACGCTGACCTATGTTGCACCTGACGACCCCGCCAGGTTGGCTGTTGCGCGGGCTATCGCGAGTGGATCGTGAGGCTTGGATACGAGCTTTGACCAATCGCTTGCGTGCCATTGCGTGGAATTGTCCAAGCTATCCCACTTTCAGTCCAGGCCTGCTCCGTCCAGCGATGGGGGAAAGCAAACTTTAGGTGATCCCTTGCCCTGTTTAGACCGTGTAAACAACATGACCGACGCCTTGGCTGAGAGCAGCGGCCGAAACAGCCTCATGCCGGCGCAGCGTACGCTTCATCGTGACTGATAGGGCGTCCGACTTTTTGCTGTCGCCCAAAGCCGACAGTGTGTACCCCACTCTGGCTGCAGACCGTCAGCTGCCGACCCGAGGCTGTGTGAAAACTCGGTCTTTCAAAATGATGTCAGTAAGCTATTCCGCGCGGGTGTCTCTCGGTTCGAAATCCCGAAGGGTTTCACTCCGATTTCCTGTCCGCGAATGGCTTTAAATAACTGTAGTTACAGAGCCTTCGCTCACGGAAGAATCGTTTTCTACTCGCTGGTTTTCCCGTCAACTTTTTCCACAGCCTCGACCCCCTTGCCGACATTCGATCTGTTCCGAAGCATTCAGTAAAGCGGACATCGCAAGCCGGTTTCCCAGTTGTTCAGGTGGATGGCCTTGCCACCAAAAAGCTCGACTGCTAATTTCGGGTCATGATGATGTTTAAGTCCACATTCTTTCCGCTGATCTGACGGCTCAGTGTCGTCGCGGCACCTTGGTGCCATTCAGAGCATAACGGCCTGTCCTGCGTGGAGGCCGTTCGGAGATTTATTGAATGTCGGAAGCTTCTCATTCCGGTCTGAGCCAGGCTCAGATCGAGCACTTCATTGATCATGGTTATGTAAAACTGGAAGGCGCCTTTGACGGCGATCTGGCCCAACAAGGGCGAGACCTGCTTTGGAAAGCCATGGGACTTTCCCCTGACGCGCCAGAGACATGGACACAGCCTGTTGTCCGCTTGGGCTTCATGACGGGCAAGCCTTTCGTAGATACCGCCAACACTCCGATGTTGCACGCATCGTACGATGCCCTGGTCGGCGAGGGCCGCTGGGTGAGGCCTAACGGTCTTGGCACTTTCCCGGTGCGTTTTCCGTCGCCAAATGATCCGGGCGATGCGGGATGGCACGTCGATGTTAGCTTCGGCACCGACAATCCCGACTTCATGCAGTGGCGGGCCAATGTGAAAAGCAGCGGCCGCGCTCTGCTGATGTTGTTCCTATTCTCCGACGTTGGGGAATTGGATGCGCCGACCAAAATCCGCAAAGGGTCGCACCGCGCGATTGCCAAGCAGTTGCTACCGGCCGGAGAGAGCGGTCTCACGCTTGGCGAGTTGGCCGCTGATGACTTCGCGTCCACCGCGAACTGCGAAGAAGTGCTGGCAACCGGGGAGGCTGGAACAGTTTATCTCTGCCATCCTTTCATTGTCCACTCCGCACAACCGCATCGAGGCTCTAGGCCCCGTTTCATGGCCCAGCCCCCGCTCCTGCCCAAAGGTGATTTTGACCCGTCGCTACCACCCTCGGCGATGCAAATATCCATTCGCAAGGCCATTGGGATGGAGTTCTGATGTCAGGGGCCCGGGACACAAACGTTCCGGGCTCCGCCTAGCTGAGAGGGTCGCTAACGCGGGGCCGTTTGCTGAAAGCCGACATTCCGCAACCCACCCAAATCGGAAGAGCAGGGTCGGGCCGTTTACGACCCCATTTCTGCCGTTCGCTACCGGTCGATGAGTTCCTGAAAGTGGACCTGGTTAGTGCCCTCCGTGATATTCGATCCTGGCTTTCGCCACCTGTTCGGTGACAGAGGCATATCAAGATTTGCTGGATCAAGTGGAACGCCAAGCAGATCGCGGCCGGAATAACCAATTTGATCCTATGACCGGAACCGAAGGTCTCGTAATTGCAGCGCCGTGTCGCCGTCGATGATCAGGCCGCGGCAAAGGCCGGAGCGCAGCAGCGCATTGGCGGCCTTGACCTTGGGGAGACCGGCCACTAGAGCGACGATACTGGCTTGCTTGAGGTCCTTGAGCGGCATGGCGATCGTCCGGTGGGCCAGATCGTGTTCCACCGGGCGGCCCGCCTGGTCGAAGAAGATGCCATTGGTATCGCCAATGGCGCCCAGATGACGCAGTGCGCTCAACTCATCTCTGGTGATCATTTCCTGCTGGCGCAGCAACGAGTCTTCGGTCAATTCGCCCACGCTGACGTAGGCCACGGTAGTAGTCCGGGCGATGTCCAGCGCGCGCTGCACGGAGCGTTGCGACAGCAGGACCTGACGGTCCTCGGCGCTGTCGGCGATGAAGGGCACCGGCAGGAAAAAGCCCTGTCCGCCGGTGTTGCGAGCCAGGGCATGCACCACCTCGAACGGGTTATAGGCCGAATTGGCGGTCAGTGACCCCATCAGGCTGATGAAGCGCGCATGCGGCGCTCTGATGCCCGCCAATTGCAGAGTCATCTGCTCGATGGTGCGGCCCCAGCCGGTGCCGATGACCGGATGGTCACCCTCCGCTAGCACGCCGCGCAGATGCGCCGCCGCGGCCGTGCCCACCGCGCGGAAGGCAAATTTCTGGCTCAGGTCGCCATCCACCTCGGCATTCAGATTGAGCGCCGGGGTGCAGATGCAGAAGTCGAGGCTATATTCGGACTTGAGCGCCTCTTCTACCGGCAGCAGGCCCACATCGGCCTGATTGATGGAAATGCTTACCAGCCCCGACTCGCGCGCATCGGACAGCATCTTGTTAACGCGGGCGCGGGTGATGCCGAGCCGCTTGGCGGTGCCTTCCTGGTTCAGACCCGCGACGTGATAGAGCCAGGCGGCCTTAGCCACGAGTTCGTTTTCGCTCACAAAACCCTCATTTTCCGCCACTTAGACAACCCCACAATACAAATGTAATTCTGTTTGACAAATGTAATCGCAACATGCGACGTTTCGATGGTCGGTGGAGGCCGACCCAACACAATCCTAGTGATCTAGGGAGGAGAACGGATATGAAAGTTACACGCCTTGCAACACTTATGGGCGCGTCGGTCATTGCGCTGACGCTTGCGAACACGGCCGCCAACGCGCTGGAAATCGCCTTCATCCATTCCAATGCCGCCGCGCAGTCGGAGACGCGCGTCAAAGCCGGCTTCGATGCTTGGCTAGCTGAAACCGGCTATGCTGACTGGAACGTCAGCGTGCTCGACAGCGGCGGCACCGGCGAGCGCATCGCCAGCAACATTCAGGACGCGGCGGCCCGCGGCGTCGATGCCATTGTCGTCACCATGGCCGACCTGCGTGCCTCTCGCGCCGCTATCGATGCGGCCGTGGCCGCCGGCATCCCGATCTTTGGCGTCGACAGCGGCTATATCGAAGGCCTGCAGGTCGACGTGACCACCAACAACTGGGCCATGTCGGCCGACGTGTCGCCCTACCTGCTCGATACGCTGGGCGGCAAGGGCAATATCGTCTTCCTGCGCATGGCCGAACACCACGGCACCCGTAAGCGCGGCGATGTCATGGCCCAGGTGCTCAAGGAATATCCCGACATCAAGGTGCTGATTGAGCACAACATCAACTACGGCGCCTTCTTCGAGGACACCACCGCGCGCATGGAAGATTTCGTCTCCCGCTTCGGCGAGGACATCGACGCCGTCTGGGCGCCGTGGGATGAGCCGGCGCAGGCCGCCATCAACGTGCTCAATGCAGCCGGCCTGACCGACGTCAAGGTCATCGGCATCGACGGCCATCCCCAGGCCATCGAGGAAGTCTGCAAGGAAAACTCCCTCATGCTGGCCACCGTCTCCCAGCCCTTCGAAGGCATGGGTGCCCAGGTCGGCCAGTGGATCCAGGCCATCGTGGTGGAGGGTGGGGAAACCCGCACCGTCATCCCGAATCCGATCGTCTACCTGGGCGCGCCCCTAGTCACCAAGGAAAACTGCAAGGACTTCCTCTAACGCTCCTCCCAGGACCGGGCGGTCCTCCCTCATCCGCCCGGTCCGACGCGTCCAGCGCCCGGTCAAGCCGTTGCGTTGGCACGCGCTCGCACAAGGACAATCCGCAGGAGCCCGCGATGGAAATTTCGCTCACCGACATCGTTATGCAATATCCGGGCACCCGTGCGCTGGATGCCGTGACGGCCAATTTCCGCACCGACGAGGTGCATGGGCTCATCGGCGAAAATGGCGCCGGCAAATCGACCTTGATGGCGGTTCTGTCTGGCAGCCAGCGTCCCACCTCGGGCCAGATCAGCCTCGATGGCCAGGAGTTGGCGCTGCGCTCGCCGCGCGATGCCATGCTCAAGGGCATTGCCCTGGTTTCCCAGGAAGGCAGCCTGGTGTCCGCCCTGTCCGGCTCGGAAAACATCATGCTAGGCTACGAGCCGCGCCATGCCGGCAGCGTCATCCGGCGCAATCACCTCAACCAGCAGGCCGCCAAGCTGCTGGAAACCTGGTTTCCCGGAATCGGCATTGATCTGGCTGCCCAAGTTGGCAGCCTGCCCATGGCCGATCAGAAGGTCATCGAGATCGTGCGCGCCCTGCGCGGCGATATCCGCCTGCTAATTCTCGACGAGCCCACGGCGACGCTACCCAGCCGCGAAAAAGAACGCCTCTGGTCGATCATCCGCAGCCTGCCCCAGCGCGGCGTCGGCGTGGTGCTGATCAGCCATTTCCTCTCCGAAATTTCAGCTCTGTCCGATCGCATCACCGTGCTGCGCGACGGCCGCCATGTCGGCACGCTCAATGCCAGCGATGTCAGCGAGGACCATCTGGTCGATCTCATGCTGCGTCGCACCGGCGGCCAGAATAGCGACGAGAAGGTCCTGACCCGCGACGCCTTGGGCGCCGAGGTTCTGGCCGTTGCCGATTGGCGGGTCGGCCGCATCGTCGTGCCATCCTTCCGCCTGCACGCCGGCGAAATCGTCGGCCTGATCGGGCTGACCGGATCAGGGCATTTCGGCTTCGCGCGCTCGCTGCATAATCCGGCCGGCGTGACGAGCGGCACGATCAAGATCGGCGGCACGCAAGCCAGCCTGGGCAATCCACGCGACATGCAGCGCGCCGGCATCGCCCTGGTCCCCGATCACCGCATGGAAAATGCCCTAATTGGCGAATGGGACTTGCGCGAGAATTTGTCCATGGTTCACCCCGAGCATGGCGCGCGTGGCCTGGGCATCCTGTCCATACGCAAGGAAAATGCCGAGACCGCCCGGATCTTCAAGCTGCTCAACGTCAAAGCGCATTCGCCGAGCCAGTTGTTGTCGAGCCTGTCGGGCGGCAACAAGCAGAAGATTTCCATCGGCAAGTGGCTCTACGGCGCCCGCGATCGCTACCGCGTCATGGTCTTCATCGAGCCCACCGAAGGCGTTGATATCGGCGCCAAGAAGGAAATCTACGCCGAAATGCGCCGCCTCGCCGCCACCGGCATGGGCATCATCATCGCCTCATCCGACCTGCTCGAAATCGAGCAGGTTACCGACCGGGTCATCCCCTTTGTCGCCGGCCAGCCCGGTGCCGAAATCACCCGTACCGATTTTTCCGAAGCCGCTTTCATCGCGGCCATGTCTGGAGGTTCACAATGACCGTGTCCGGAACCGTTCAGCAGAACGACGACCGCAACTTCGGTTTCATCCGCAAGGAATGGATCCAAAAATACAGCACCATCGTGGCGCTGGTTCTGATCTTTCTCGTCTTCTCGGTGGCGGTCAGTCGCTTCCTGACCCCGCTTAACCTGCTCAACATCGTGCAGCAGATTTCTATGCTGACCATTGTCGGCGCCGGTCTCACCTTCAGCTTTGCTGCCCGGGAAATGGACCTATCCGTTGGCTACACCGTCGGCCTTGCCGGCATCCTGGTGCCGCTGCTGCTGACCTGGGGCGTGCCCCTGCCCATCGCCGCGCTCGGCGGTCTGGGCGCAGGCCTGGTCGTTGGCGCCATCAATGCCGGCCTGGTGACCCTGGTCGGCGTCCCCTCGCTGATCGCCACACTGGCCGTCGGCTCGATCATCTTCGGCATCAATTATCTGGTGACTGGCGGCCGCGCCATTTATGGCAACCTGCCCGCCGAATATCTCTGGCTCGGCCAGGGCCGCCTGTTCGGCATTCCGGTGCTCGCCTTCTTCATGTTCGGCTGCGTGGCCGTCGCCTGGTTCATCATGGAGCGGACCATCTTCGGCCGCTACATCTATGCCGTGGGCGGCAATCAGAAGGCGGCCGAACTCTCCGGCGTAAACGTGCGGCTCTACCGTGCCGCCGCCATGGTGGTCTGCTCGCTGTTTGCGGTTATTGCCGGCACGCTCCTGGCCGCCCGCCTCGGCTCGGGTCAGCCCAATGCCGGCGAAAACTACCTGCTCGATGGCCTAGCTACCGTGTTCATCGGCATGACCATGCTGCGCCCCGGCACGGCCACCGTACTCGGCACCCTGCTCGGGGCGCTGTTCATCGGCATCATCAACAACGGCCTCAATCTGATGGGCATGGACACATACATCCAGTCGATCGTGAAGGGCATCATCATCCTGGTTGCCGTGGCCATCGTGTCGCGCACGACCAAGCTCAAACTTCTGTAAGGAGCGCATTTTGACCTCCCCGGCGACCAATTCCCAACTCTACGACTTCTACGCTGGCATGCGCCGCGTCCGCACCTTCGAGGAACGCGTCGGCGAGCTCTTCGTGCGCGGCCACTCGGCCGGTTCGATGCTGCATCTGTCGATCGGTGAAGAAAGCGCGGCCGTCGGCGTCTGCTCGGCCATGAAGCAGCAGGACACCTTCACCACCCACCACCGCGGCCACGGCATTTTCTTGGCCCGCGGCGCCGAACCGGCCCGCATGATGGCCGAAATCGGCGGCAAGGAAGCCGGCTATTGCCACGGCAAGGGGGGCTCCATGCATATCGCCGACATGTCGCTCGGCCATCTCGGCGCCAACGCCATCGTTGGCGGCGGCATCCCGGCCGTCGTCGGTGCGGGCCTTTCCGCCAAGATCCGCAAGACCGGCGGCGTGTCCGTGGCCTTCTTTGGTGACGGCGCCATGCAGCAGGGCATCTTGTACGAAAGCATGAACATGGCGGCTCTCTGGGACCTGCCGGTACTCTTCGTCTGCATCAACAACCAGTATGGCATGGGCACGCGCATCGACCAGGCCACGCGCAACACCAACTTGCATGAACGCGCCCTGGCCTTCGGCCTCGAAGGCCGCAGCGTCGACGGCATCGATGTCGAAGTCGTCGCCGAAGCCGCGCGCGAACTGATGGATATGGCCCGCGCCGGACGCCCAGGTTTTCTGGCCGTCTCCTGCTATCGCTTCTACGGCCATGCCCGCAAGGACAAGAGCCCCTACCGCGATCCGGCGGAAGAAGAAGCCGGTCGCCTCCGCGATCCGGTGGCCCATGCGCGTGCCGCGCTGGTCGCCTCCGGCCTCGTGCCGGAAAGCCGGCTTGATACGCTGGATGCCGACATCGCTGCCGAAATGGATGCGACCATCGACTTCACCGTGGCACAGTCCGAGCCCCCGCTCGCATCCATGTTCCGCGATGTCTACGCCCCCGACGAGCCCGAGCCCGAACCGCTGCGGACCCGCCTCGATCGCGTACTTGCCAGGGAATAGCGCCATGACCGAAATGACTTATCGCGATGCGCTGCGCAAGGCGCTGCATGATGCCATGACCGAGGATCCCAGCGTCATCCTGCTGGGCGAGGAAGTGGGTCGCTACGGCGGCGCCTATGGCGTCACCAAGGACCTGATCAAGGAATTCGGCGCCGAGCGGGTCATCGATACGCCGATCTCCGAACCCGCCATCGTCGGCGCCGCCGTTGGCGCCGCCATGACCGGGCTGCGGCCGGTGGCCGAGCTGATGTACGTCGACTTCATCGGCATGACCATGGACCAGCTGGGCAACCAGGCCGCCAAGATCCGCTACATGTTCGGCGGCCAGATCGGCGTGCCCATGGTGCTGCGCACCCAGGGCGGCACCGGCCGCTCTGCCGGTGCCCAACATTCGCAGAGCCTGGAAGCGCTGGTCATGCACACGCCGGGCTTGCGCCTGGCCATGCCGGCCACGGTGGAAGATGCCTATCACCTGCTGCGCCAGAGCCTGAAGCGCCCCGACCCGGTAGTCTTTATCGAGCACAAGGCGCTCTATACGATGAAGGCCGATGTTGACCTCGACGCCGAGCCCCTGCCCTGGGGCAAGGCCGCCGTGCGCCGCGATGGCAAGGATATCGTCATCGTCACCTATTCCCGCCAGTTGCATTACTCGCTCAAGGCCGCCGAGCAGTTGTCGAACAAGGGCATCGAGGCGACGGTCATCGACCTGCGCACGCTCAATCCACTCGATTTCGACACCATCCGCGAGCATGTGCAGGCCGTCGGCCGCTGCATGGTGGTCAGCGAAGGCGTTCTCACCTCCGGCGTTGCGGCGGAACTCGCCGCCCGCATCACCGAGGAATGCTTCGATTATCTGGAAGACCCGGTGGTGCGTGTTGCCGGCGAGGACATTCCGATTTCGGTCTCCGTCGCCCTCGAGGCCGGCAGCGTGCCTAATGCCGATCTGATCGAAAACGTCGCTGGACGCATGGTGGCATGACCATGCTCACTCTCACCATGCCCCGGCTGGGCGAGACGATGGACGAAGGCATTGTCACCAACTGGCTGGTCGCCCCTGGCCAGGCCTTCAATCGCGGCGATCCGCTGGTCGAAATCGAGACCGACAAGACCCTGGTGGAATTTCCGGCACTCGGCGATGGCACCATGCTCGAGCCGCTGGTGACGCCCGATACCAAGGTGGTCGTCGGCGAGCCGATTGCCCGTATCACCCCCGCCAACGCGGCCGACTGGACCGAGTCCAGCCCGCCCGAGGAAACCGCGGCCGAGCCGGCTCCCGTCGCGACCGTTGCTCAAGTAGCTTTGCCCCCCGCTGCGGCGCCGGTGTTTGCCGAAAGGGAAGGTCCATTCCGAGCCACGCCACTGGCGCGCCGTCTGGCGCGCAATGCGGGTCTCGACCTGCGCAGCGTGCCTGGTACCGGCCGCCGCAATCGCATCGAACGCTCGGACGTCGAGGCGGCCGCTGCCGGCTGCAATAGTCCCAAACGCTCGTCCGGCAAGCCCGGCAACGCCACGATCCTGCTGATCCACGGCTTTGCCGGCGATGGTCGTGCCTGGCTGCGGCTGGCGTCCCTGCTGCAGCGCGACGGTCTAACGGTGCACACCCCCGACCTGCCGGGCCATGGCAGCAGCACGGTTGCGGCCAGCGATCTGCCGAGCCTCATGGCCGACATGCTCGGTCTGACAAAATCGCTTTCGGGCGAACTGCATATCGTCGGCCATTCGCTGGGGGGCGCCGTCGCCGCGCACCTCGCGGCCGAACTGGGCGATCGCGTCGGTTCGCTGACGCTGCTTGCACCGGCCGGTATCGGCCGCGACATTGCCACGCCCTTCGTCGAAGGCATGGCCAATCTGCAGACTGTGGGCGAACTGGAACTGCTGCTGCCCTATCTGGGCGCCCAGGGCGGCAAGCTCTCGGCAACGGCCCTGTCGGACATGGCCAGGGAATTGTCCCGTGGCCGCCTCAAGGCGCTTGCCTCGGCACTTGCCGGTCCACTCGGGCAGCGCATTTCCATTCATCGCACGCTGGCGAGCCTGGCCGAGGACATTCCCGTTCGCGTCGTCTTCGGCGTCGACGACAAGGTCATCCCCGCCAGCCAGGCCATGGGCCTGCCGGCCAATGTCGCCGTCCACTACATCGCCAATGCCGGTCATATGCCGCAATGGGATGACACCGAAACCGTTGCCAAACTGATCAAGCGCGGAGTTTTGCAGCATGACTGATATCAAAGAGGCCTTGCAACAGGCCAAGTCCCGGCTGGCTGCCATTGCCCAGGCAAGCCCAGAAATCATGAAAGGCTTTGCCGCTGTCTCCAAGACCGCCACGCGTGAAGGCCGGCTGAGCAGCGGCCAGAAGGAGTTGATGGCCGTCGTCGCTGCCGTGGTAAAGGGCTGTGACGACTGTATCCTCTATCACGTCGATGCCGCCAAACGGCACGGTGTGGATCAGGACACCCTCATCGAGGCGCTGGATGTAGCGATCGAAATGGGTGGAGGACCGGCCGTCATGTATGCCGGAAAGGCACTGGAGGCGTTTCGGGGCCTGAACTAGGCCGTGGAGGGAGGAGACATTCATGAGCTATTTTCTGACCGCCGATGGCGGCACGGAGAGCTTGCGCGCGCGCGTCTATGACCTGGAGGGCAAATGCCTCGGGTCCAAGGCCGTGCCCTATGCGACGCACTTTTCGGCCGGCGCCCGCGCCGAGCAAAATCCCGAGGACTGGTGGACGGCCCTGGTCGACGCTAGCCGCGGCGCCATCGCAGCCTCCGGCGTCGACCCCGCCGATATCGCCGCCATGGCCTATGCCACCACCTCCTGCACCGTGGTGGCGCTGGACCGCGACGGCAACGCCCTGCGTCCCGCCCTGCTTTGGATGGACGTGCGCGCCCATCCCGAGGCCGATGCCGTGCTGGCGACCGGCGATGTGGCGCTGCAGATCAACGGCGATGGCGCCGGCCCGGTGTCGGCCGAATGGATGATCCCCAAGGCGCTCTGGCTGAAGCGCAACGAGCCCGACATCTACGCAGCGGCGCACACCGTCTGCGAATATCAGGATTTCATCACCCTACGGCTGACTGGCGAACGTGCCGCCTCGCTCAACAATCTCGGCCTGCGCTGGCATCACCGCAATCGCAACGGCGGCTCGGCAAGCAGCCTGCTAGCCAAGCTCGGCATGGCCGAACTGGAAGGCAAATGGCCCGACCGGATCCTGGCGCCGGGCGAGGTGATCGGCACGCTGACCAGCCAGGCAGCCCAAGCGCTCGGCCTGCGGCAAACGGTCAAGGTCGTGCAGGGCGGCGCCGATGCCCTGATCGGCATGATCGGGCTGGGCGTCTCTCAGCCCGGCCAGCTCGCCATGATCACCGGTTCCTCGCATCTGCAGTTCGGCGTCACCCGCGCGCCGTTGCATGCCCCCGGTGTCTGGGGCGCCTATGCCGACATCGTCTATCCCGACCGCTGGATCGTCGAAGGCGGGCAGACCTCAACCGGCTCCATCGTCAACTGGCTGAAGCGCTTCTGCGGCAGCTCGTTCGACTTTGCCGAGATGAATGCCAAGGCCGCTGCCTTGTCGCCCGGCGCCGATGGGCTGATCGTGCAGGATCATTTCCAGGGCAATCGCACGCCCTATACCGACCCAATGTCGCGCGGCGCCATCATCGGCCTGACGCTGGCGCATGAGCCGCACCATGTCTTCCGCGCCATCATGGAGGGCATTGGCTTCGGCACCCGCTCCATCCTCGAAGCGTTCAATGCGGCCGGTTACAGCAGCACCGAAATGACAATCGGCGGCGGCGCCAGCGCCTCGCCACTTTGGCTGCAGATCCATGCCGATACATCGGGCCTGCCGGTCAAGGTGCCCGCCTCGCCCGATGCTCCCTCCACGGGCTCGGCCATTCTCGCCGCCTATGGCGCGGGTCTCGTCTCCAGCATCGATGCCGGCATCGAGCAGATGGTGTGGCCTGGCACAACGATTGACCCGCGCCCCGCTGAAGTGGCCCGCTACGACGAAATCTACGCCCAGTACCGGGCGCTCTACCCTGCCCTCAAATCCGTTGCCGGAACCCGCCCATGCTGAAGGAATTCGATCTGACCGGCCGCCTGGCCGTCATCACCGGGGGCGCCACGGGGATTGGCTATGCCACTGCTACGGCCCTACGCGACGCCGGCGCCCGCCTGCTGTTGCTTGACCGTGACAGTGATCGCGTTGCCAAATCCGCCGACACGCTTGGCGCCCAATGGCGCGCTCTCGACGTCACGCAGTCCGACGCAGTGGACGCGGTCGCGGCCGAAGTCGTCGGCGCCTTCGGCGTTCCCAATATCCTGGTCAACAGCGCCGGCATGGTGCAGAACGCTCCGGCCGTCGTTGTCACCGATGACGACTGGCACCGGGTGATGAATGTCAATCTGAACGGCCTGTTCTACTGCTCGCGCGCCTTTGGCCGCGGCATGGTCGCCGCCCGACGCGGATCGATCGTCAACATTTCCTCGATATGCGGCACGGTCGCCGTCCATCCCCAGCCCCAGGTGGCCTACAATGCCAGTAAGGGCGCAGTGGACATGGTCACGCGTTCGCTGGCCAGCGAATGGGCCGGCAGTGGCGTGCGCGTCAATGCCGTGGCGCCGGGCTATACGGCAACCGAACTGACGCTGGCCGGCCGCGCCAAGCCCAAATGGTTCAAGGTCTGGCTGGCCGCCACGCCGATGGGCCGTCTGGCCGATCCGCGCGAGATCGCCACCGCCGTGGCTTTCCTCGCCTCCGACGCCGCCAGCTATATCACCGGCACCGTTCTCACCGTCGATGGCGGCTACACCGCCCGCTGACCTGTCCAAAGCCTGAGGAGATTCTCATGACCACTTCACCCCGTAAGGTTGCTCTCGTCACCGGGGCCAGCCGCGGCATCGGGCGGGCCATCGGGCTAGGACTGGCGCAGCGCGGCTTCGACGTCGCCTTCAACGACATTGCCCGCCAGGCTGATATCCTGGCCGAGACGGCCCGCGAAGCTGAAGCCTATGGCGGCCGCGCCATTGCCCTGCATGCCGATGTCTCCAGCAAGGCCGAAGTCGCTGCCATGGTGGAAAGCCTGCTGAGCCAGTTCGGCCGCATCGACGCGGTGGTCAACAATGCGGGCATTCTGATCGCAGGGCCGGTCGAGACGCTGGCGGAAGCCAGTTGGGACGCGGTGATGGACATCAATGCCAAGGGCACCTTCCTGGTGGTCCAGGCGGTTCTGCCCGCCATGAAGCGCCTGGGCTATGGCCGCATCGTCAACATCGCCTCGATCGGCGGCAAGCATGGCGCGCCGGAACAGGCCCATTATTCCGCCTCTAAGGCTGCCGTCATGGGCTTTACCCGCGTGCTGGCGCAGGAACTGGGCTCCTCGGGCATCACCGCCAATTGCATCTGTCCCGGCATCATCCTGACCGATATGGGGCGGGTCAATCTCGACAACCCCGACGTGCAGAAGGTCTGGCGCAGCAAGACCGCGCAGGACCGCATCGGCGCCCCAGAAGACGTAGTCGGACCGGTCGCCTTCTTCTGTTCAGACGATAGCGCCTTCGTTACCGGACAGTCCCTCAATGTCGATGGCGGCATCGTCTTCAGCTAGGGTTAGGACCCATCAACTTGTTGAGTTGATCGCTGAGCGGTGATTCAAGGTTGCAGGAGGTGCTGCCTTGAGAGATTTGCTGGTGTTGACGCCGGAGCAGATGCGGCGGATCGAGCCTTATTTTCCTGTGTGACACGGGGTGCCGCGCGTTGATGACCGTCAGGTCCTGAGCGGCATCCTGTTCGTGATCCACAATGGCCTTCGGTGGCGCGATGCGCTTGCGGGGTACGGTCCGCACAAGACCGTCTATAACCGTTTCATCCGCTGGAGCCGACTGGGCGTATTCAACCGCGTTCTGGCGGAACTGGCCGCGCAAGGTGGCAAGACGGACAATCTGATGATCGACGCCACTCACCTCAAGGCGCACCGCACTGCCGCCAGCCTGCTCAAAAAGGGGTTCTCCCCCGATGTATCGGACGCAGTCGAGGTGGCCTGACCACCAAGTTGCAAGTGGTCTGCGATGGCAGGGGGCGCCCGCTGTTGCTTCACCTGGCCGAGGGGCAGGCCAATGATCACAAGACCGCGGCAGCAGTGATTGAAGACTTGCCTGCCGCTAACGCCCTGCTGGCAAATCGAGCTTACAGCTCAGCCGCTTTCCGACAGGCGCTTATCGAGCGGGACATCACGCCCTGCATCCCGCCCCATGCAGAGCATCGCGTTCAGCACAGCTAGGATCCCATTCTCTACCGTCAGCGCCATAAGATCGAGAACCTGTTCGCACGCCTCAAAGACTGGCGTCGCATCCACACGAGATACGACCGCTGTGCTCACACCTTCCTGTCCGCGATCGCATTCGCAGCTGTCTTCATCTTCTGGATCAATGAGATGGGGTGGTTGCCGCCCTCCCGGATGGCATCGCGATATGCAAAAAAAGTGGTGTTTAGAGCCACTGAGCGGAAAGGATGGCAACAATGCAAAAGGATACTATGATTGGTGTGGATCTGGCGAAGGCAGTCTTCCAACTGCACGCCGCATCGATGAATGGGGAGCCGAAGTTCCGCAAGAAAATGGCTCGACAGGCTTTTCTCAGGTTTATGGCCCAGCAGCCTTCCTCGCTGGTTGTGATGGAAGCGTGTGCGAGCGCACATTACTGGTCCCGTGAGATGATCAGGCTCGGCCATGAAGTTAAGCTGATCGCGCCGCAGTACGTTAAGCCGTCTGTGAAGCGTCAGAAGAATGATGCCGCAGACGCAGAAGCCATAGTGATCGCAGCCCAGCGACCCGAGATGCGTTTCGTCAATCCAAAATCAGCAGAGCAGCAAAGCCGAGCGATCTTGTTCCGCGGGCGAGACCGGCTCGTTCATCAGCGTACTGAACTGGTTAACGCCTTACGGGCATGTCTCTACGAATACGGGCACGTTGTTCCTCAAGGAATCCAGCAGATCCACCGGATAGCCGAGATCCTGAAAGCGCCGAACAGCGACCTGCCTGACTTGATGCGGGAGGAGTGCCTCGATTTGCTGGACCAGATCGCCGAGCAGACGGTTCGCATCAATGCCCGCACCGAGAAGATCAAAGCTCTGGCAACCGAGGCCGATACAGCACGGCGTTTGCAGACGATACCTGGTGTTGGGCCACTGACCGCTCTGGCAGTCGAAGCTTTTGCGCCGCCGATGGAAAACTTCCGATGCGGTCGCGACTTCGCCGCCTGGCTTGGGCTCGTTCCACGCCAGTTCTCCTCTGGTGGCAAGGAACGACTTGGGCGCGCTTCCAAGGCTGGGCAGGCCGATATCCGCAGGCTTTTGATCATTGGCGCGAGGTCGCGGCTGAACTGGATGGGCCGTAAATCAATCTCGGAAAGTTCGTGGTTGGCGCGCATCGTCGCACGAAAACCGCGGATGCTGGTTGCAATCGCTTTGGCCAACAAGATGGCGCGAACCATCTGGGCCATGGTGACGAAGAATGAGGATTATCGAGTTCCGGCACAGGCAGTAGCTGCAGCATGACTAAGTTGCCGTCGCCTAAGGTCGGATAGGGAGGTGTGAGAAGACGAAAACTCGAATGGGTAAAATGATCGAAAAGATCTGGGTCAGAAAAACCAGTTCAGGACTCTGAGCGACACAGCTCGTCAATGAGATTTGGATCTGATCCGCTGATCACCATACCGGCCCGCGGCCTCTGCAAATGCCGCAAATAAAGGCCTTACAGAAGACCGCACTCGATCACCCCCTTAAGGTTGAGAAGCTTCTTGCATAACGGGCGGGAACCACAGAAGTCCTGAGCCTAGCCACCCATGCCATCCGTTCCCGGGCCTTTAACCCCGGTCTCCCAACCACGCCGCCGGAACGGCCCTTTGTGCCTAGCACCGCGTCACCAGCCAGCTTATCGTCGCTCGGTCGACGCACCATCTTGCGGGCGTAACAGGGGTAGGCCTTAGTCCACCATCGTCTGTCGGCTTCGACGACATGCCCTTCGAGCTCCCCTTCAGATCACTGACGTCTGCTATTCGCGTTTATCGGCTGGAAGCCGACTGACCTCTTCCCACCTCAAGGGCGACATAGGGCAGGGGACTGGTATCGACCCCATTTCAGCCGTTCATCCTTGCGGTTCCAAATTCCGAAAGCAGCCGTTTCAAGAGCTGGAGCGCGTCTGCTTCATCAAATACTCGCGTGAGTAACCCCACTGCAAGGCCAACAATCGCCTGATTAGAGGGCTATAGCTCGGGGTGTCACTCGACATTGCCTAGCTGCCGCCGCGTCTTCGCGTCTGCGCCACTACCATGCCGGCAATAATCAGACACACGCCTACGACACTCAACCAAGGGGTTCCGGCTGCGCCCAGAAGGACATCGAGCACCACCCCAAAAACCATCTGCCCTGCGATGACAAAGAGTGCAGTATTCACGGCGCCGATGCGTGGGATGAGCCAGCTCCCCGCCGCGACAAACACTACGCCTATCGGGCCATCGAGATAGGCGAATAGGGGCGCCTCCAACGCTCCGCCAGGCAGCAAGCCGCCGAAAAGGATGCCGATCAAGGTTAGCAGTGCGAACCCGACCAAGTGGTTCCAGAACGAAGCAACAAGGGGTGAGCTAGCCAGGCTCAGCCGGCCGTTAATCTGCCGGCTGACTCCAACGAGGGTTCCGGCCAAAGCGGCGAGCGCTACATACGAGATCATAGTGCGGAGCTGCTTTTTGAAGCGATGATCAAAGCGCTACCGGTCAGGATAGCCCCCAGCGATACGAGATCGCGGAAATCCGGGCGTCGTCTCGGTAGCCCAAACAAGCCCCAGCGATCCGCTGCCAAACCAAAAATAACCTGGCCAGCCAAGCCGAGAGCTAGGGTACCGGAAAGAGCCAGGGCCGAATTGACGGTGATCGATGTCAACATCACAGTCACGGCCCCAGCAACGCCGCCGAAGTAGGCCCAAGCGGGAGCATGAGCTTGCCGCCGAATCTTCTCTCTTACAGAAAACCGGAAGACGAGAAGGAGGACGATAGCAGCGAGGGTCCCTGTGGCGTGAGCACTCCAGGAGGCAAAAAGTGCATTGCCGAAGCGAGCCAGCTGGCCGTTTAGATATACCATCGAGGTTAGAAGGCCGCCGGTAACGAAGGCGATCAAGAATGGAATCGAGGAGGAGGCAACTGCGGAAGGCATGATATCAGAGACCAGTGGAGGAATCGAGCATACTACCCATAGTGCTCATGCCCGATGTCGTCGCACCAGTTCTATGAAAGCCTCGATGTGTGACTACACACTTGGCTTAGGTGATAGGACAACCGAGTTCGTGCAACGGCCTCGTTTTTCGCTAAGCTAAGGCATTGCGAAGGGGGGCACCTATGATTCGAGTTTATACTGCTTCGAAGCTGCACCACTGGCAAAAGTGGAAAAAGCTTAGGGTAGAGTGACCAGAGATCAGGTTCACCGCCCGTTGGCCTGACGTCGATATTGCAAGCATACCAGGTACCCCTGATGAGTGCCGTGCACATTGGCTAGATGACGAACAGGACGTTCGTACCGCCGATGTGGTGCTAGTTTACGCAGAAGACGGAGAACATCTGCGTGGTGCATTGATCGAAGCGGGTATGGCTATAGCACTTGGAAAGCGGGTGATCGTTGTTGGTGATCACCCTGACTTTGGTACCTGGCAGCATCACCCAAACGTCGCTTACGCGACTGATCTTAGTCACGCCAAATCTCAACTACTTGCACTTCCCGTGTAGAACCTGCTGATCCGTGTTTCGTCGGTGAAATCCTGGGCGGCGTATGCAGCGGAAGAAGAACGGAGTAGTATAATGTCTGGTCATCTCCGTTTTGCTGGAACGATTAGTGAGGTGCAAGCTGAGGCGCTACGCTCGATTGTCCATAGCTCAATGCTGCTCAGTACTGTTCTTGTTCGGGCACAGATTTTGGATCTTCCAGACTGGTGGGTCGTTGCTGGCGCCATCTACAACACTGTCTGGAATGACCTTACCGGCCGTCCTTCGAACAAAGGTATCAAGGATATTTGACCTGTTCTATTGGGACAACTCGGATCTGAGCTATGAAGCGGAAGATGAAGTTATTCAACGTGGCATAAAAATCTTCGCCGACCTTCCGGTGCCAGTTGAAATCCGCAACCAAGCCCGGGTTCACCTCTGGTACGAGGCTCATTTTGGAACGTCCTACCCACCTTTGCAGTCGAGCTGCGAAGCTATTGATCGCTTCGCTTCGAAAACACATGCTGTTGGAGTAAGCCTAGGGTCCAATGGCAAAATGAAAATCTACGCGCCATTCGGGCTAAACGACCTGTTCTCATTTCGAATAACGCCAAATCGGGCAATGGACAATCAGCAAACCCACGAACTCAAGGGCGCGAGGGCCACAAGCGTCTGGCCCGAAGTCATCGTGGAGCCTTGGTAATGCAGTTCTAAGGCATATCGGCCACGTTCAAAGCATGTTTTGGCCCGGTGCACGATTTTATGTTCATGGACACTAGGTCGGAGCTGCTAGGATATTCATAGCGCTTCTAAATACCATATCGTCTACATGACCGGCTTCTGGGATTACAGAAAGGCCCCATTTGAAGGGAAGGTTCATGGTTTTGGCGAGCGTTAAGCAGTGTTGATAGTGCCACATGCCCCGCGCTAGCCGGTGAGGTCCTTGAGCCAGGGCGATTTCGGTTCGTGGAAGGTCCAATGCTTCGCTGTCCGAGTCTGCACCGCCTAGTAAAATGTGCAACGGCCTTGCGAAATACCTTTGTAGGTCTTCGAATTCAAGGCCGAGACCGCCTATGCCAGCCGGATAAATCAACTCCAAGTCAGGGAGCATGTAGACACCACAATTAGAGGCCACCGCTCTCTCAAGGGCATTGCCAGGAGTGAGCGCCAGATAGCGTAGGACGAACTGAGAACCTGCAGAATTTCCAAACATGCTGAAGGTTTGACGACTAGCGCCAATTGACCCGCTAACGAAATCAAACAGGCGGTCAATGATAGCAAAGGACCAAAGATCGGGTGGTCTCACCGCACGGTTGGGCTCAAGTGTAAGGACATTGCCGTAATTGTAGGCGTCAACACCGGGGAATGCCTCAGCGTCGAACTCCGGCACCAGTACACACTGTCCGTTCGCCGCTGCGGGCTTCACGAGTGCGTCCCGAAATTCTGCGGCAGCCCGGTCTAGACCATGCAAACCAAAAACGATTCTTGGATCGGATACTTCCATGTTCGGTTTGTAGTAATGAACTCGAATCGTAATGCGATCACCTGCCGCCCGGTCTTCAAACTGAAAGCATCCAACGCCTTCCCTCAGCATAGAACCTTCCTAGTGTGTCCTGCCCCCAGCAGTGGTGCGGAGTTCAAGATTATTGTACCATAATTTCACTGTGCAACGATGATTGGTTGCTCGTCCGACGTAGGCGCTTCAAAATCGCCTACCCATAGATCAAGGTCCTCGGGTGGGATCTGAAATCCACTTGGCGCATGCGCGTTTCGAGCGAGAATGCGTGCTCTTAATGTACTTGGTTGTGCATTCATGAAGTAGAGCTGCACATCCGCTCCGGAGGATTGGGCCCTATTCCGAATGGCGTCCCGCTCACTTCTTGACCAGAAGCCATTTTCCAGTATCGCATCCACTCCGAGGCCAAGCAGTTTGAAGGCTAGTTCGGTTGGGATTGCCTCGACTGACGCGCGGGCAGCCTCATCATAAATATTGCCGACTAGTCTCAGCATCCACTCATCAGGCGTGAAGCGAATTGCAGGCAGCTCTTTCTCCAGCTTTAACGCCAGAGTGCTCTTACCAGAACCGGGTAGGCCACAGATAATGTGTAGTGTCGGCATTCCTCAGGTTTGGCATGCCCTCCGAAGAAATCAAGAGATGTGCACCACGCGTAAGCTCCTTTATGGAACGGAGATTTAGCGTGAATAGCGACGCGGCCTAAAAGCTCCGCTTCGCCTTTATCAAGGACTAGCCAAGCAGCTTCCAGAAAATGACCTTATCGTCGCCAGCGGCCCAGAAGTCGCGAATGCGAGCCTCTTCGATATAGCCATTCTTGCGGTAGAACTCCCGCGTGCGGGCAAACTCATCTTTGCCAGATGTATCGGCGATCAGAACACGATGGCCCTGTTTGCGCAAAACAGCTTCAAGGTGCTGGACGATAGCCCCGCCATAACCGCCACCTTGGCTGGACGGATGCACGGCAATTGCCAGCATATTCCATGTGCCGTCTGTTAGCTCTTCAGGAGTAGCGTAGCAGAAGCCCACGGCTATGCCGTCTTTCTCACAGGTCAACCAGATGCTGTGACTATCTTCACTTGAGAGAAGGCCGCTCATCATGTCCGGTAGCAGTTCGCTCGGAAATAATCCGGTTTGGTCCAACACCAGTTGCAGTGCTCGAATATCTTCAGATTTTGTAGGTCTAACGTGCATAGCGTTGTTCGTTCTTTCATAAGAAACGACGCGCAGGCTCGTGCCTCAAAGTTAATTGATTGCTTTTATGAGGCATGTTTCGAGCCGTGCGGAAAGGAGAGCCGACTGTGGATCAGTGGCTCCAACTCGATCAGCATTCCCAGAGGGAATTAGCGGTTGCCCGCACTCTCGAACATAAAATCTCCATAGCCTGACAGGTGCCAAGCAGAAGGCAATTATACTGACCTACGCGGCCTACTACAAGCGTATCTGCGGTGCAAAAATACGGTGCAGATCCTTTGGTCGCCTCGTGCGAAGATAACGTCCTGTCTCAACACGCCCTTGCCGCAAGCTGCCTCGCGGCTATCTACCCCAGCGCCGCCGGGCGGCCTTCGACCCCATTTCAGCCTATTAGGTAGTACAGAGAGTTTCCCGAAAGCAGCCCTCTGGAGCTAGGCGTAAGCTGAGACTGCCATGCTCAACGCTTAGATCACAGCAAGGCTCGAACGGCGTATGGATTTCTCTAGGCTTCAGGTTATCCACTCGAACCTGGCGACTCGTGAGATCGAACCACCGCTTTTTTTACTCTTGTGCAAGTACCAGATAGCTAAAGCTGTGTAGGCCGTACCAAGCACCAGAACGACTATCCAAAGATCTCTTTTTAAAACCGGCCATTCCGATTTCCAAATTGCATATGCCGCTGCCAAAGGTAACAGCAATAACGATGCTGGAGCCAAGACCAACATGCTGCTGATCTTTCCTTTGATCAGTGAAATGTCATTAAGATGACCCAGGGTGTAAACAGGCACACCAATGATAATCAGAAAAATAAGAGAAAGTAGACTGCGGAGATGATGATGAGGGTCGTTCCGGGCATTCTATTATCGTCTTCCTACAAACGGTACATTTTGCTCAAAATCTGCATAACGCATAGAATTAGATCTTCTACAGTTTTGCGACGGCAAAGGATAACCCTCCGAAGCGGACATATTCCGTAAACTTGTTTGGTCAGGACAAAATGAGCAACGCACTCGTTCCGGAGTTTGCTGTTTCCAATTGGCGGAAATCCAAGTTCTTCTATTGCGAGGTACTTGGCTTCAAGTGCTCCTATGAGCGGCCAGAAGAAGGCTTTTGCTACCTCAGATTGGGCGACGCAGAGCTAATGATTGATCAGATTGGAGAGGGTCGCACGTTCGATGATGGGCATCTCCCTGACAGATATCCGTTTGGAAAAGGGTTAAACGTTCAAATCCAGGTTCCCTCGATAGAGCCTCTCGTCAAAGCTCTCCACCAGAACCAACACCCCCTTTATCTTCCAGTTGAAGATAAGTGGTATCGCGTCGGAAACGAACAGGGCGGGAACAGGCAATTTGTTGTTGCCGATCCTGACGGCTATCTACTTAGGTTCTTTCAAAGTCTTGGACTGCGCCCGGCGTTGGCATAATTCAGGGGCAGTTTAGGTCTGCTATTTTGCATTGGACACCAAAAGCTGCTTGTCTGCACCCCACCTCAATGGCGACGTGGGGCAGGGGACTGATATCTCCCCAAAGCCGACCTGCCAAACCGTGCTTTGTTGTGCGACATTCTGACTTGTCGCGAAACATCAGTCATGCATCCTGAAAAAACCACTTGCGAACTAAATAGGACTCCTATTTATATCTGCATATGGAAACACCCGTCTCACCCAAGTCAATGACGCTTCGCATCCACGAAGCCCTGGAGCGCATCGCGACCGCGTTGCGTGCGGATGACTGGGTGAGTGCCCGTGCTGCCGGGGTCAACCCAACGCAATTCGCGATAATGACAGTGCTTGAGGGACGGACCGAGGGAGCAAGCGTGCGCATGATCGCTGATCAGCTCGGCGTATCGCAGCCTTCAGCGACGGACTCGATTTCGGCGCTAGAGCGTAAGAGATATGTTCTGCGCAGCCCTTCGGGTCGTGATCGCCGATCGGTCAATGTCGGACTGACTGCGGAAGGTCAAGCTGCGCTCGCGGCTGCACACGCCACCCGCAGCGTTGCCGAGCAAGCAGCCGGTGCGCTCGCAAAAGATCAGCAGGAAGACCTTTTGGTTTCGCTGGTCACTATGATCCGGCACTTGCAGGAATCCGGAAATATTCCCATCCAGCGCATGTGCATCAGCTGCCGGCATTTCCGGCCATACGCCCATGCCGATGCGGCCCAGCCGCACCATTGTAATTTCGTGAACGCAGCTTTCGGGCAGCAGGATTTGCGCATCGACTGCCGCGAACACGAAACCGCCGATCCTTTAGTCCGGGCTGCCACCTGGGCTGCATTTCAAAAGGATCATTCTCCCAACCCTCTAGGCATCTAAGAAGGATTTCTCTCCATGACCCGTTTGTTACCGCTAGCAGCCGTGCTGCTGGCATCGCTGTCGGCTGCGCCCAGCTTCGCGCATGATAACGGTATCCATGCCGAACCATCCGATGCGGTGAACGCCTCATTCGACATCGTCGAAACTACCATAGTGACCAGAGGCGATGAGGCGATTTTTACCACCCGCGTGCGGGGCGAGGCGGGCATCGACAAGCCCGACGCTACCGGTCAGTTCGCAGGCTCAGATGTCTATGCCTATGTCTGGCCGACGAGCCTTGATAGCGCTGACATCGGCTTTGACGCCGGCCAGGGCATTGTCGCTCTGGCCGTGACGTTTCACCCAGATTTCGACGACGCGGCTTACGGCGGCGTCAACCGGCATGTCTGGCATCCCCATTGGGTCGTCTTGGGCGAAGACGTCACGTGTCCGGGCGGTCTCAAGGTCCACGACATCCCCGAGGGCACAAATCCGAAGGTGCCCCCCACCTGGCCCAACGTGCCGCTGCTGATCGACAGTCCGGAATATCCAACCAGCTTCACCGGCGACACGGTGGAAGTTCGCATTCCGCTAAACCTGATCAGCGCTATTTTCGATGCCAGCTTTGACGGCGTCACTGCTGGTCTCAAGATCAACGATAATCTGCATGCGCCGCTGCTTTGCGTCGAAAATGTCTTCAAGGTGGCCTCGGGCGATCTTAGCCTGCCCGGCGAGGTCAGCCCCGCCCATTGATGGCGCCATAACAGCTCAATCAGCAAGAGCCGGTTCGTCGACTGCCATCGACGAACCGGCAGTTCCAACCCTCCAGGCATGAAGAGAAGAAACATGAGCAGAATTACCCTTATCGCCCCAGCGAACGCAACCGGCTCGGTCGAACAGAGCTTCGCCGAGATTAAGTCGGCCTTCGGCGTCGTGCCCAATATGTTCAAGGCTGTGGCCAATTCCCCCCGCAGCACTCGCCAGCATGTGGGGCGCCTTTGGCGCATTGGGCGGCGGAAGGCTCGGCACCAAGCTTGGCGAGCAGATCGCTGTTGCTATCGCCGACCGCAACAATTGCCACTATTGCCTTGCGGCACATACCGGACTTGGCAAGAAGGCCGGCGCAACGGCAGAGGAGATGGCGGAAGCACAAGCTGGCCGGTCCACGGATGCCCGGACCGCCGCTGCGCTCACCTTCGCGATTTCGTTGGTCGATAAGCGCGGCGCAGTGGATGCCCGGGAGGTTTCCGACCTCGCTGCCGCTGGCTTTGACGAAGGTGAAATCGTTGAGATCGTCGCCCAGGTCGCGCTCAACCTCTCTACCAATTATGTGAATGTCGCCCTCGACGTGCCGGTCGACTTTCCCGGCGTGAAACTGACCCGCGCAGCCTGACCCTTAAGGTCCGCGCTTTCTCGGCGCGGACCACCATCATTTTTGCGTAAGGACAGCCATGCCAACCGCCACCATCCTGTGTCATATCGCGTTCGAAGATCTAGGCAGTCTTGCGCCGCTACTCGTCGAAATGGGCTATGACGTTAGCTATCGAAACATTGGGGATGCTGACTTCCTGGATTTCGATCCTGCGGTGCCTAACCTGCTGGTGGTTCTGGGTGGCCCGGTTGGCGTCTATGAGGAGACGTTCTATCCGTTTCTCGGGATCGAGAAGAAACGGATTGCCAGCCGTCTATCGCAGGGCTTGCCGACGCTCGGCATTTGCCTCGGCGCACAGTTGATTGCCGCAGCGCTGGGAAGCCGGGTGTTCCCGTCCAAAACCAAAGAGATTGGCTTTTCGCAGCTGAGCCTTTCCGAATACGGCATGCAGGGGCCGTTGCGCTACCTTGATGGGGTCCAGGTTTTGCACTGGCACAGCGACACCTATGATCTGCCACCGGGTGCCAACCATCTTGCCGCGACCGACGCGGTGGGCCAGCAGGCCTTCGCCATTGGGAGTCAGGTGCTTGGGCTGCAGTTTCACGCCGAGGTAAACCCCCAGGCTGGGTTCGAGCGCTGGCTGGTTGGTCATGCCAGTGAATTGGCTGCCGCCAAAGTCGACATCCCTGCGCTTCGAGGCGATGCCCAGACCTACGGCGAACAGGTAGTGCAGGCATCGGGACGGATGTTTCGCGAATGGCTGATCGGACTGCCACGAAGATGATCGCTGTTCCGTTACAGGCCTTGCTCATCGGACCGGTCAGGCCACTCGGCCAGTGCGCAGCCCCGAGCGGGATAGACAAGAGGCCCGTCGATAGGCCGCTCTTTCTCAATCTGGACGGATTTTCCGGCGATGCACAGGGTGATACGCGCCATCATGGCGGACCCGACAAGGCCGTGCATCATTATGCCGGCGAGCATTACCCCGCCTGGACGGTGGAGCTTGGTAACCGTGACATCTTGAACCGCCCGGGCGCTTTTGGAGAAAATCTTGCTACCTTCGGACTGACGGAAGACCAGGTGGCGATCGGCGATGTCTTCGCCTTTGGCAAGGCTATCATCGAGGTCAGCCAAGGGCGGCAGCCATGCTGGAAGCTCAACCAGCGGTTCGCGGTCCCCGATATGGCACAGCGGGTGCAAGGGAGCGGGCGAACGGGTTGGTATTATCGTGTCCTGCAAACGGGCGACGTCTCGCCTCGCGATAGCCTGTCACTTTTGAATCGGGCCGCGCCGGACTGGACGATCAGAAGGGTTTGGAGTGCTTTTTATGTTCACACTCTCGACCGGAAAGAACTCGAACAGATCGCCATGCTGCCACAGCTTGCCGACGCTTGGCGCAAGCACGCTGCCCGTCGTTTGCAGACCGGGCGTGTCGAGGACTGGACACGCAGGCTGACCGGAAAGGGCGATGCGTAATGATGCCTGACCAGCTTGAGAGCAAGGGTGGACGGCTCGTTCCCCATGACCACGGAGCGAAGCTGCAGTAATGCTCGGCGGCCGGCTTAATCATTGGGCTGAACACCACTTCGGGCTCTGGGCTATAGCAGAGAAAGAGTATCCCGAAATGGTGCTCGGCTTTGGAGGCCTAAGCTGGAGGATCATCGACGGCAGCCTTAGGGTCAACCTAGGTTTTCGGTTCGCTCAAGAGGCATGGGGCAAAGGTTACGCCACGGAGAATCGACCCCATTCACGACTTTCAAGCAGAGATGGTAAGATCTCAAAAGCTGCCGTAGTGCCGAATGGGCGTCCGCCATCAGCTGCCGAACTTGAACAGGTAGCAACCGGTGCAAAGAGCCTATAGTACCTCTCGCCATCACACGATGCCGCAGGGAACTTGGTGCTGGCAAGTTGCGGTTGATCTGTGCTGAAACAGTCTACCTGTCCTGCCAGCTTCTCAGATCACACCTTCAGCAGCACTTAGCGTTGTTCACACGAGGTTCATGCTGAATCGATCAGATACCTGAGATTGTTTCAGGAGTTCTCGATGAAGCTGTTAGCCGCTGCAATCTTTGCCATTATTGCTGTGCCGGTGTCCGCGGCTGAACTCACCAGCGAATACACCCGCAACGACCTAAGCAAGACCGTATGGTCGTCAACCAAGCAGCGGCAGGCGAGGGCGACTGGTCCGATGTCGTCTGCCCGGGTGTTGCAGGGTATTCTTATCAGATCAGCAATACGGATGGCCGCGAGGCGGTGACCTACGGCTTTGCGCAACGTCCCGGAATGCCGACCTTTGGGCCGTTCAACTACGCGCATTGAACAGTGGAATGGCGGATGGGTCGGAGCAAGGGAAAGACTGTTCCCCCGCTGCCATTCAGCGCTTCTACCTCGCGGACCAGAATGGCGGTTGGACGACGCAGATATTGGTGGTGTCCAAAGTCGACCAGCGAGATAGTGGAGGAGCTTGCGTCGTGGGCTATGTCACCGGGAATGACGGCGCCTCGGCCAACCGGCGGGCGCGTGAACTGTCCAACTCGGCTGCTTCTTTGCGGTGCGGAAGGGACAAACCGGCAGTTGAGGTGAGCATCCGCCAACACGTTCCTCAGTTCCAGACCCAAGAGAACAGCAGGCCATCGATAGGGCATCCAACGACGTTTCTGATCAGTCGTCGTCGTGACTTATATTGCCGCTAAACTGCTGCCCAACATAGGAACGGTGAGCCAAATGTTCGATATTCGATACAACATCGTGCAGCGTGGCGGGCGATGGTGGGCTGTGTTCGGACGCGATCAGCTAGGCCCATTTGGGATCAGCCGTGCAGCTGTTGATGCCGCAGAAGCTGAGGTCAGCGTGCGCAGGAGGTTGCGGCACCGGGAAGCGTTAGGCAATTCCAGGCGCTAAGACGATATTAGCACTTCAGGCAGCCGCTTCTTGCCGCAACAGGTGCACATTTCCGGTTAGAACTGTCAGCCTCGACAAGGACGATGATGGCGTCGGCTGTGAGCCGGGAGAGTGATGAAGGGCGTAGTACTAACTAGACATACGATGACGTCAGTTGCCGTTCTTTCGTGATCTCGTTGCAGCCTATTTAGGCCAAATCGGCGGAACGAGGATCGAGCAGCTCATCGGCCTTCTCAAAGCAGCGGTGGAGAAGGACCCTTCGCTGGCGCAGCTCTAGCGTACCGTTAGCCACGCGCCAGAGATGCGTTGTAGTAGCGGTCGTCATGGCTGACCTCTTCACCTACCCAGGATGGCAGGTCGATCTCCTGATCGGCGCCGGCCAATTCTATCTCAGCGATGATCAGACCTAGATGGCGGCCTTCGAACACGTCCACCTCCCAGGTCAGTCCACCATAAGGCACATCGTATCGTCTCTTCTCCAGAACTTGCGGCTGTGCAATTGCAAGGAGTTCCCGCGCATCTTCGATGGGGATCGGATACTCGAACTCCGGGCGCGTAATTCCACGTAGCTTGCCCTTGAGCGTGATAACCGCGTGCTCGTCATCAAAACTACGGACCCGCACGGTTGCCTTACCTTCGGACGACAAATAGCCCTGACGGATGAGCTGGCCTTGGCCCGCCGATGGGCGCCAGTCGTCTGAACGGACCAGGAACTTGCGTTCTATCTCCAGTCCCACGGTCAGCTCCCTTCCTTAGCTGAGGACCAGTAGTGGCCCAGTCGGTTAACCAGAGCGTCAGGTTTTTCGGCACCAAGCTGGTGGCCAAGCTTGATCGCTTGTTTCCCGATACGATCCCGCTTCTGACGCAAGGTGATCTGGATCGAAGGAACGCTGGGATCCGACAGCTTGCTAATGAAGTCGTCGAGCACAGCAAGATCATGGTGACTGCCCAGGCTCTGCTCCAGTTCGGCAACTCCGGCTCGGTAGGGATGGGTCATGGCCGGAGCACAGTCGCTGAGGAGGCTTAGATGGTGCCAGAAGTACTTCGCTGCTTTCCGCCATTCATGGAACTCCACGGGATCATTGCTGTCTTGTGCAGCGTCGATCCCTTGGCGCATACGCCGGTAGTTCTCACCAAGCCCTTCAGCCAAACAGTCAAACCCATGCCCTCTTACTTTCCATTCGGGTATCCGGGTTTGCAGGGCTTCGAAGCTTTTGTTGAACTCGGCCAACATACTCTGGGCACTGCCCTGTCGAGCGGCAGCCTCGTTGTTGGCGACCAGTTGTTTCCGCACCGCCTTGATCGGTAGGTTGTTGTCTTCTTCCCGCAAGCTCTCCAACGTTTTGATCATCACGGCGGCATCTCGGCTTCCCGCGAGACCGGCCGCTGCACTGCGCAGCTGGCCATTCTCCTTAGCAAAGTGCTTGAACTGGGGTTTGATGAGCCGCAACAAGCCTCGAAGCTTCTTGCAGCGCCGGCGCAGCGAGTGGATGGTGTCCTCGCTCGCCGTGGGATCTTTGGCTTCAGCAAGGGCGGCTTGCACCTGTTCGAGCGCGATGCGTCGAACGCCAGCGCGTGCACCTTCCTGATCGGGATGGATTTTGAAGCTCAAAGCAATGCTCCTTCATTAGCAAGAGGGAGCAAGTCAACAGACCTTAGGGTAGTTCCATAAACCCGAAGCGACGTGATCTAGCTTCAATGGCCATGCCGGCTCGGAGCTCCGACGCTGATTGTCCCCAAACAGAGCAGAAGCGTACGTTCTCGAAGAGTGGTAACGAGGGCGGCAACGATAAGGGGATCCCCTAGTGGTCCTTAAACGACCTTTCCGTTGGCATCCGCTGTAGCCGTTGACCCTGGCGGCCCCAGTAGACGCAAACTCAACAGCAACTTGGAACAGGCTCGCGATATAATCGACGCTTGCCGTTATAACCGGGCAGCTGGTGTGCGCAGGCGCGGATGGCCAGGTAGACCATCAGCGGGATGTTGTGCGACACTCGAGGAACAATCATCGGAGGTGAACATGCCAAAATCAAAAGATACAAATGAGTTGGAAGGCTCACTGGTGGATCTCGCTCGCCCCGATATGAAGCCCAAAGAGCTACTAAAGGCCATGAGAGAACGTCATCCAAAAGCAAGGAAAAAAGAGATTGTGCTTGCGGCATTCTCGTCGCTGATACGCGTTGCGGATGAGTATCCGGAGAAAGCCCGCGTACTACAAAACTTTGCTCTTACGGAACGCCGAGACACCTAGCACCTACTAAGTGAGTGCCGTCTAACTGTCATCTAACCTTCAAAAAACGCCCCTACAGTTTGGAACAGTTCCAAGCTGGAGCTCGCGCCATTGCTGTTGAAGGGGCAAACCCGATGAACGATCAGTTACCCATCTTTAAGACATCGCAGCTCGAAGCCGCCGATGCCGACCCACGCAACAGCACCACTAATCCGACCATGGGCGAGTTGATCAGCGCGCGATTCTCGCGGCGCGGCTTCCTTGCCAGCTCTCTGGCCGTGTCAGCCATTGCCGCAACGGTAAGCCCGCTGGCGCTCTTGAGCGCACGACCGGCTCGTGCCCAGGAAGGCGCATCCGCCTTCTCCTTCACTGAAGTTGAAGCTGGTATAGACGAGACCCACCACGTTGCCGAAGGCTATGACGCTGATATTCTGCTCCGCTGGGGCGATGGAATTTTCTCAGATGCGCCGGCGTTCGATCCGGCAGCACAGACAGCCGCAGCGCAGGAACGCCAGTTCGGCTACAACAACGACTATGTCGGCTACATCCCGCTCGAAGGCTCATCCGAGCACGGGCTTCTTGTCGTCAATCACGAATATACCAACCCACACCTCATGTTCCCGGGCATCGTGACCCTGGCCGAGGGCGAAATGGTGCTCAATCCGCTCACCAAGGAGCAGGTGGACGTTGAGATGGCCGCACATGGCGGCACGATTGTCGAAATCCGCAAGGTTGATGGCAAGTGGCAGCCGGTCAAGGACGGCGCCATGAACCGGCGCATCACTGTGAACACGGAAATGGCCATCAGCGGTCCAGCGGCCGGCCACAAGCGCCTACAAACCGCAGCTGACCCAAGCGGCACCAAAGTGTTCGGCACCTTCAACAATTGTGCCGGCGGTGTGACCCCGTGGGGCACCTACATCATGGCCGAGGAGAACATCCACGGCTATTTCTCGGGCGAACTGCCGAGTGATCATCCAGAGGCCGCCAATTACGAGCGGCTCGGCATTCCCGAGGGCTCCTACGAATGGGCCAAGTTCTACGACCGGTTCGATGTGTCCAAGGAGCCGAACGAGCCCAACCGCTTCGGCTATGTGGTTGAAGTTGATGCCATGGACCCGAACTCGGTCCCCAAGAAGCGCACAGCTCTCGGGCGCTTCAAGCATGAGGGCGCCGAATCCATCGTCAACAAGGATGGCCGCGTCGTCTTCTACCTCGGCGATGATGAGCGCTTTGACTATGTCTACAAGTTTGTGACGGCCGGGCAATACAATCCTGATGATCGTGCCGCCAACATGGACCTGCTCGACCAGGGCACGCTCCATGTCGCCAAGTTCGCCGAGGACGGATCGCTCGAATGGATGCCGCTGGTGCACGGCGAAGGTCCTCTCACAGGTGAGAACGGCTTTGAGTCACAGGCTGACGTCATCATCGAGACCCGTCGTGCTGCCGACCTTCTGGGCGCTACCAAAATGGACCGTCCCGAGGATATTCAGCCCAATGGCTTAACCGGCAAAGTTTACGTCATGCTGACCAACAATACCCGTCGTGAGCCCGGGCAGGAGGACGCTGCTAATCCACGCGCCGAGAACGCCTTCGGTCATATCATCGAGATCGCCGAGGCCAATGGCGACTTTGCTGCCACGACTGGTAAGTGGGAAGTGATGCTCAAGTGCGGCGATCCATCAATCGCCGAGGTGGGTGCCACCTTCTCGAGCGCCACAACAGAGAATGGCTGGTTTGGCATGCCGGACAATTGTGCCGTGGATGCCATGGGTCGGCTCTGGGTTTCCACCGATGGCAACAACCCTTCCGATACAGGGCGCACTGACGGATTATGGGCTGTGGACACGGAAGGAGCGGCCCGCGCAACGTCCAAGCTGTTTTTCCGCGTACCTGTAGGTGCTGAAATGTGCGGCCCACTGTTCACGCCCGATGACGAAACGGCCTTTGTCGCTGTCCAGCATCCCGCCGACGGTGGTGACGATTGGGAAGGTTTTGGGCGTGTGTCCTACTACGAAGACCTGTCCACCCGCTGGCCGGACTTCGATGACGCAATGCCCGTGCGTCCTTCGGTTGTAGCCATCACCAAGCAGGGCGGTGGCAAAATCGCTTTCTAATATTAGGGGAGGGTGCAAATACGCCTACTAAGCCGCTAGTGACCACTGCAAAATAGAGGGCGTTAGCAGCGTCGGATTCACTACCGATGATGCCGACGCTGCCTGTGCTGAATACCAGGAAGCTGGCCCCAACCAGTGCAGCTACCATCCCGGCTCGGTAAGGCCAGTCGGCTACTTGGCGGGTGGTGGCATCGTAGATCAGGACCGACAGGAAGATCAGCACCGCCACGAACAGGAAGTCCAGCAGGTCCCAGTCCAGGTTACCCGTGGCAACCTTCAGGCCGACCGGGATCAGGTAAATGCCTGCCGCGCCCGCCCATAGTCTAGCTCGCGATTGACGCCTCCGCTTTAGGTCGTATCCTTGGTGTTCTATCATGTGAAGATCTCCGAAGCTCGGGAGCCATCGACCATGCCGACACCCGGTCTGATTGACATGAGCGACGTATGAGCCATGGATGAGGTTTCCGTGATATGAGCGCGGAGCTGTACGATTTCGGTGATTTTCGCCTTGATGTGACGAACCGCCGACTTGAACGGCAGGGTACCGTCGTCGAACTCAACTCCCGCTCTTTCGACGTTCTGGTGCTGCTTGTACGGCAGCGGGGAAGCCTTATTCCCAAGCAGCGCTTCATCGAAGATGTTTGGAGCGGCGTTCCTGTGACCGATGAGGCGCTTATCGACCCGAATTGGTCGGCCACACGTCGACCTGTTTCTCTGCCGATGCTGATTTTAGATCTCAAAAACCAGCCGTTCACGAGTGCTGGACGGTTGGCGTCGTAGGGCTCGACGTAATGCTAGCTATTCGCTTTCAGCCATTCGGAATCAGGTTCGATCGCAGTGATGATATCGATCAGGATACCTTGGGGACCAGCAGCGATAAAGTGGCGTTGGCCGAAGACTTCATCGCGTAATGGCTGAACAATGGTAACGCCCGCAGCCGTCAGCCGGTCATGCTCAAGTCCCGCATCCTCCACGTAAATGGACAATATGACGTTTCGGGTCGTGCCGCGTCCTTCAGGTGGGATCGTTTCATGGTCGGGAACTATGAACGCGACTTCGAAAGGGTGATCTCCGCTGGCACGCAGGTGGATGTACCAATCACTCGAAAAGACTCGTTTGAAGCCCAGGTGCTGCTCGTAAAACTGGGCTGCTGCCTCGATGTCGGCAATCTGAAGCAAGGGATAGAAGCTTTGCGTTTTCATGGAATGGCTCCTTGTGCGGTCAAGGCCGTCACCGTGCTTGAACGGCATGACAGGTCCTGTCAGGACAGATCGTCTGACAGGTCAACGGTTCACAAATTTCTTGGGAGGCTCTGCTAGGTTGATCTGATTGCCCTCGAGATCAAATAGCTGAGCTACCCCGCCAAAGACTCCTGAATCTTCGTTCTCCAGCACCAATCCGGCTTCAGACAGTCGTGTCTTCTCTTTAGCCAGATCCGGCACAACAATGGTCATGATAGACTGACCAGCACGAGCCTCGTCCTGCCAGAGCTGCAATCCGGCTGCTCCCATATTGCGCCACTGCGCCATGCCCGGAAAGGGCAGGTCATCGGCTGGACGCTCCATGAACTTCTCATACCACGCGAGGCCAGCCTCAAAATTCTTGACGATGGCGACGGTGTAGACGCCCTGAATGTTGATGTTGGCGGTCATAGTCATCTCCTTCAAGATGAAGCGACGCTCGACATCAGGGACCGTACCGTACTGACTGGCATAAAATTCTGCCACTGCTTCTGGTGTGATGTCTGGCGCTTGCGCAGGTTGGACAAAGACAACCATGGTTTCAGCGGCGATATCCGCCAGCTCTGGTCGATTCCTTGCGGAACAATGTTCATGCTGCGAAGCCAGCTCTGGTGAGAAGAAGAAACCCCATCCACCGATTAGGGCGATGGCGCCACCACCATTGTTGGAGTCGGTCGGAGGAGTTGCGAATGACGGCAGTAGTTGCAAGGTACCGGTGCAAATTGAATACCTAACTCAGAGGTACACTGGGCCCCGGTTAAAGGTGTGGAGTAGACTGCCGCCACTTCACTTCCCATCTTGATCCTTGGGAAGAACAGGTTCTGCGGTCGCGCCTCCTTCAATAAGCTTGGACTATGGGGCTTTGATCTCACCTGCTTGCGGAGGCAAGTGCGACTTGGCTTGAGTAAGTTGCTCTATCGCCTCATCAAGGTTCAGACGTGCAAATGACAGGCGCTCACCCTCAGTTACAAAAGGGCCCGCTGTTAGCTGCTGCAGCTCCTGGCAGACGCGGGCGTAGTCTCTCGACATCTTTGCGAGCACGTATGCCAAGTTCTCGAAGGTGATCAGACGCGCCTCAGTGCCCTCAGCTGTTGTCACAGACCAATCTATGAAGGGCAACAGCAAAGTGTTGTCGCCGATTGTACCGAACGTGACAACCATCGACTGACCGGTAGTGCGCACGATCTCAAGGCGGTCAACGAAGTCCCCGCTAACCGCTACTGCTGGAAATTCAAGCCCCGGATCAACGTCCGCTTGTGTAGCACCCTCTTCAACCATGAATTGTTGCCCGTCGAACGGCAGGGTGGAATAGTTCTCGGCTAGTGTCACCGTCCTGTTTCTCGAAAGCCAGGAAGCCACGCATCACCTCGTTTCCCCGCCGATCAAGGCTAACGATCGTGTCGCTATCAACATGTGAATGGTACACTGCTACCCCTCGTGAAGTGTTCAACGATCGACGCACTCTCTCATGTATCGTTGGAATGAATTCGGCCCTCTCAGTATATGAAACGGACAAAGACGTTTCGGAGGCGACATTGGTTTCCGCGAATGCAGCGCCAGTTCGTGTCAAAGCAACCCTTACGTGCTTGCCAGATATCGTCCGCTCCACAAGCCCTGACGCTTCCATCATCGAAATGATACGAGAAAGGTTGGCTTGATTGAGCCCCAGGATAGTCTGCAGTTGTACCCTATCAAGAGCGCCACGATGAGCTACAGCGAGGATGTTCAGCACGCCTTGTACATGCTTGCGTTTGACCACGCTCTCGATCGGAAGCGCTTCGGAAACTGCGACACTTTCGTAAAGCAGTTCGTAGAGTGCGGTGATCCTCTCAGAGAGGTCTTTATGCTCCGTAGAAAGACGGGCAGCAGCGCGCCTCATCAAGTCGTACCATTCGGACAATTCCTCGTCTCGGCGACGCGCGTTGACAGTCTTCCATAACCAGTCCCGAAGCGCCGCATAGATCCGCTGAGCGCTTGTTCGGTCAAGCTTCGTAAGTGCTTCGAAGACCACCTTTTGAGCATCGCCTATCGCGATATCTCCAAGAGCAATGTCATCTAAGCTAAGTGGATGTCTCATATTGTCCTTCTAGCGCCTAAACCTAAAGAAACGTTTTAGAATTGTTTAGTGATTTGCAAGTTTCAACAATCTTTAGCGAATGTCGACCTCATATGAAACCCACGGTGTAAACTGACTCACCCGTGATCTTATGGGTATTGCCCCTCCGGGCAATACCCATCCAATCGGTTTAGCACTGTTTACTGCTTCGTTCACCTGAACTACGAAAACGCGAGTGTCGTTCAGCGCCTTAAGCTGCATCGCGGCGGCTTCATGACTGTCCATGGTTGAGCTTCCACCCATTGAAGGGACGACGATGAGATCGACCTCTAAAGCTCCAAAGACATCTGTCTGATTGAAGTCAGCGAGATCGCGGCAGATAGCAACGCTCATCACAAAATCATCGGTGACAAAAATGGGAATAGTGCCGCCAGGTTGTATAGCCTCTATGCAGCCGTCCACGTGTCGGATGTAGGGAGAGAATTTGCAGTAGTGATATTCATACTGTCCATAGCCATCAAAAACAGCGGCCCTGTTGTACCACCAGGCACCAATCTGTTCGTGACAGCTGCCTGCAACCACCAGCTGGGGCATGGTGTGTGCTCCCGCACCGGACACTTTTTTGAGTTTCTCGCGGATGTACTCTCTGTGGTTGCTGTCAACAGAGAGCTCGGGCCAGGCCAGTACGAATGTTTCCTCCGCGACGGCCGAGGCAACTTGCCGGTCAATCTCCGCTGTTAAGTTGTTGCCCACGATTGAAGTAAAAATAAAGCTCTCGCCGACTATCGGAGGAAGCAGTTGCAAACCGTCAAACATGGCTGCCCCAGCAGTTCGGGGCAGGGTGGCTGAAGGCTTAGCCCGGTTCGCCAATGAGTGAACCTCAACTGTTCTGTTCCCAATTGAAATGGGAAGTATACGGTGATGCTTCAATAGTCGGCGGCGGGTGCCCTGTCCCCTCGGGGACAGTTTCTGTCGGGCTCGTTGACGCGGAATAATAAAGGTTTGGCTTTGCTCATCCCTCCAGGTGCCCGGGTCGTCAACGAAGGCCCTGGCATATACCTGGCACAACCCGTCCAGGGACCTTACAAGGCTAAAAAGGTGAAGCAGGTACTTAGGATCTTCAGGTTGGTAAGACCAAACTGCCGTGGAGCCGGTTATCTTGTTGTCCCACGCCATTACAGCTTGAACGATATCGTGCTCTGAGATCTGCTCAAGTTCAGTTGAGAGTTCTTTGTCGGACGCCACCGTCAGGTACAAAGCGCCCAAGAAGGGCCGAAGATCCCTAGGATCAAGCGTGATAGATGAAAGCTGGACAAGCAAGTTTTGCAAGGTCGTAAAAATCGGCTTCGCAAGATCTATGGGCATATGTTTGGTTGCACGTCCGGTTCGACTATTCGTAGGCCAAGAGGAGCAGTCTACGCTGACCTAGAAAGTTACAGCTAATTCAACGCTAAAAAAAGAAGCTTCATGCAGAGGCTAGAGTGCGGGTCATTCTGTCTCGGGCTACAAAACAGTAGGCTGCTTTTCGTGATTGAATAGAACACACTTGCCTGCATTTTCAGTCGATCCACTATTTCCTTCCCTCCTATTTTGCGATGGAAACGTCCAAGGCCTGTATTGAATAGGGGCGGTTCAAGGGCAGAGCGCTTCAATTGAAGCTAGCACAAGGACCGCCAAAGCTTAGGAGCGCCAGTTTAAGTGTCCAAGACAGGTTCAGACCTGCGAGAGCAAACGCGCAAGACGAGTAGCAATTAGATCCGCTACAGCCCGCACTGAGGGCAATTGCCCGCGACGATGCGGCAGCAGCATGGATGTTTGCACCGATCCGGCCGTCCACTCCGGAAGTAGGCGCATTAACTGGCCTTCTTGCAACGCCAAGCGGCAGACCGAGCTTGGCAACCGAACGACGCCGAGGTGCGCACGAGCTGCCGCCAAGAGCGTGCTGCTCTCGTTGGTGAAGAAGACGGGGGCGGGACGGCACTGCGCTTGGCGCCCGTCCTGATGCCGTAGCAGCCAATCCGCTTCACCGAGTCCGGAGTCGATCGAGGGCCAACTTGTCAGATCTTCCGGGTCGTTCGGCATGCCCGCCTGTGCCACATGCCCGGGGGAGGCGACCACCCAGAAGTCCTCGCGTCCCAGATTACGCTGCACTAGTTCAGAGTTGGGGAGCTCCGCGACATGGTCGCGTAGGGCGATGTCGTACCCCTCTCGCACGATATCAACAAAACGGTCCGACGCCTCAAGTGCAATGCGGACGAGCGGATAGGTTTGTGCGATATCGGGCAGGATGGCCGCAAGCAGGTGTTGGCTGGTGGGGACAGAGGCGGTGATGCGCACTATACCGCTTGGTTCTGCAAGCTTGCCCTGAATTACCGCTTCGGCGGCCTCTGCTTCGATGAGCATGGCAGTTGCATGCCGGAGCACGTCACGTCCGACTTCCGTAATTGCGAAGCTTCGTGAGGTGCGCTGGATCAGACGGACACCAGTCATCTGCTCAAGCTTGGCAATGCGCTTGCTCAGCGTCTGCTTGGGAATTCCTAAGAGCCGAGCGGCAGCAGTAAAACCGCCAGCCTCGGCAACTCTGGCGAACAGCTGAAGGTCATTGAGACTAAGCACATCGTCTCCTTATGTGGACGGAAAGGTGCATCATTGTCATCTACTGCTGCTTTGTCCACGTCTCTATCTTGTGTGCATTACCCCTTATTCCAGAGCGAATGTGCACTGTCAGGAACAGAACAAGGCGATGATGGACGGCACATACAACGCCGGCACCGCCAAGACCCCCTCAGTCACTAGGCAAACTTCCGTGCCTTGTAAGTCCTCTGTCGAAGACGGACCCAGACGCAAACACTCCACAACCACGTGATCCCCGCGCAGGAACCAGCACCATGACCAACTTAGCAATGGACGAAAACAATTCCGTCGCCCGACGGGCCACCGCCCGTGACTGGTGGGGCCTCGCTGTTCTTGCACTGCCTTGTCTGCTCTACTCGATGGACCTGACTGTCCTGAACCTTGCAGTTCCTCACCTAACCGTTGCCTTGGCGCCGTCCGGCCCGCAATTGCTGTGGATCGTCGACATCTACGGTTTTGTGCTTGCCGGTGCCCTGATCACTATGGGAGCCATCGGAGACCGGATCGGCCGGCGCCGCCTGCTGCTCATCGGTGCGGCTGCGTTCGGCCTCGCCTCGGTGATGGCCGCCTTTGCCCCGACGGCTTGGGTGCTGATTGCGGCGCGGGCGCTCCTCGGACTGTCCGCCGCCACCTTGGCTCCTTCGACGCTGTCGCTGATTTCCAACATCTTCCGCGACGATCGCCAGCGTAGGTTCGCTATCGGGGTGTGGATGGCGAGCTTCTCACTCGGCGGCGCTATCGGTCCGCTGGTTGGCGGTGCGCTTCTGGAGCATTACTGGTGGGGCTCCGTGTTCCTGCTCTCCGTTCCACTCATGTTGTTGCTGCTCGTAGCCGGTCCCGTTGTCCTACCCGAATACAAGGACCCGGAAAGCACTCGTGTTGATCTTTTAGGTGCGCTTTTGTCTCTCATTGCAATGCTGACGTTGGTGTATGGCATCAAGCACGCGGTTGTCGGCGACATCGATCCCGCAAGCCTTTTGGCGCTCGTCGCCGGTTTGTTGCTCGGGACGGCGTTCGTTCGCCTTCAACTTAAGGCTTCACAGCCGATGCTGGACGTACGCCTTTTCACACGAACAGCCTTTGCAGTCCCGGTGCTAATCTACTTCATCGGTCTATTTGTATCGTTCGGCACGTTGTTACTGCTGGCTCAGTACCTACAGCTCGTGCTGAGCATGGGGCCCTTCACGGCCGGCTTATGGACGCTGTTCTCGGCCGCAGGTTTTCTAAGCGGATCGCTTGCCGCACCAAGCGTGGCGGGGCGTTGGGGCGTATCGATGGTGATCCCAACAAGCCTCGGCCTTGCCTTCGCCGGCTTTGCGCTGCTTGCCTGGAGCGTTTTGGCTGACTCGTTTGGCCTGGTCTTGGCAGCTGCCTTCCTGATGGCGCTTGGAGTGGGGCCAGTGCTAACGCTGTCTACCGACCTGATCGTCGGCGCCGTACCACCCGAACGCGCTGGCTCCGCAGCTGCCATCGCCGAAACGAGTTCCGAACTTGGAGGTGCGCTCGGCATCGCAATAATGGGCAGCCTCGCTATAGCTGTCTATCGCCACCAGATTACACCAATCCTTGACGCAGAACTGCCGTCCGGAATTCGCATAGCTATTGCAGACAACCTTGCTGCTGCGAACCAGGCCCTTTCGGGGACGGCCGACTTCCAGGTGGAACGGCTCTCATCAGCTGCGACAGCCGCCTTCAATGTTGGCTTCGCCGCTCAAGCCGGAATCTGCGCAGGCGTAGTGCTGCTTGCTCTGCTTCTGTCCCTAACGCTCACGAAAGTGCGCTCGAATCCGAACGCTTAGTGGACGGCGCATGCGGGCCCAAGGACAAGCGGCAAGCTTCCGTGAATGGATGGTATTACCATGTCCAGTTTGCGCTTCGATCCAGTAATAGCTGCCTGTCAGCTCGACACCCGACGCTCCCGGTTTACGCCCGACTCCTTCTGAGCTGTTCAGGCAGCTGCGGTTGAATCTGGAATTTGTAGCCTTTGCCTTAGGCCGCGATCGTCTGGATGGGCACTTGATCCCGTTACTCGATGAGTCCTGCGCTCAGCAAGGAGGATACCTTGTCAGGGCCATACTAGTGCACGATGCCAGCGGACCAGGCAACCCAAGCAACTACGAATATGAAAACGAGATACAGCAGCTCTAGCTTGCCGAAGTAGATCATTCAAAGCTCGCAACTGTAGTGGGAGTGGCGAGGGCAAAAGGCACCGGAACTTACGTCAGACGCTAAATGCCTCAGTCACGAGGTGCGTGAAACCACTTTGGGAAAACGACCTCTTGGAAGCTTCGGGCTATTTACCAGTTCTTTCGCGTTGAGGTAAGGCATTGGTCTACCCAGAAAATAACCTTGAGCCGTCTGGACGCCGAGCTTCCGTAGAGACTCCAGTTCAGCCGCGGTTTCAACGCCTTCAGCTAAAATCTGGCTTTTGGTCTCCTGACCGAAGTGCACCAGTGCCGCGGCGAGTGCGTGCCTTGCAGGGTCATCGTGGATGTTGCGGGTAAGGCTAATATCCAGTTTGATGATGTCAGGTTGGAGTGCCAGGATATGCCGGAGGCTCGCGTAACCGGCTCCGGCATCGTCAACAGCCAATTTGACGCCGTGCTTCCTCAGGTCCTTCAGCGCCGCTCCTAAATCATGATAATCTTCGACGCTGGCATGTTCAGTAATCTCGAGCACTATACGTTTCCCAAACTCCTTCGGAATTACCTTGGCAACTTCGCCCGAGGTGATAGTTGCCGGTGACACGTTGAAGGTGAGGTACAAATCTTCAGGGAACAAGTTGAGAAATAGTAAGCCGCTGCGGACGGCCATCATCTCCAGTTCAGTACCAAGCCCAACTGACTGCGCCATCTTGAACCAGATATCCGGTGACCAGCCTTCTGCGCCAGCAAATCGCGCAAGGCATTCAAAGCCTACTAGCTTGTGGTCAGCAATCCGGTAGATGGGCTGCACGACCATCGTGAGCTCATGATTGTCCAAAACTCTTTGGATACGCTCGAGACTGGCCCTAAACTCAGTAGTAGTCTGGATTTCCCTGCTGATCATAATTGCGGTGAGTTCCGCGAAAGCCCGCATCATTTTAACATCACGCTCGTTGAGCGATGGTTGCGGTTCGGTGCTGACGCAGCAGAACATGCCATAAGTGCTGCCATCAGTCAGTTTGATCGGCACACTTATATGCGCCCTGACGCCCATGTCCGAGGTAAATGGCATAGCAGCGGCTAATGGCTCGTTGAGGACATCGGGCATCACCTCGGGCAGGCGCCCATCCAAGATGTGCTTGCAGTACACGTAGTCGAGCGGCATGGAGTCGCCCGCTTTAATTACGTGCTCTAACCCAGGAGCATCAACTTCACGAAAAAGAGTTCGATCGTCGACGAATTCTGAGATGTAGGCCACTTGCATGCCCAGGTGCACGCGCATGGCTTCCAGGGTTCGTTTTAGCGAGTCTTCCGCCTGCTCATCAAGAGCAGCTGCCAATCCCTTTATGTCGAAGATATCCGGCATTTCTGCGCTCATTAACAGCTCTGCTTTCTTTCCGCAGCTCTGTAGAACGCTGAACGAAGCTTTGGGCCATCAAATGCCCTCAAGCCGGCGGTCCGGTGTCACGCGTCGCGGAATTCGCTGACGTAGAAGCTTACGCGTCACCCTTTAAGCATTCCTTGCTGCGGTGGAGCCGAGTTGAAACATCGCGATTGTCAAAGATTAAATGGAACATTGGCGTTAACCAAAAGTTAAAGCCGGTTAAGATAAGATTAAAATTTGTTGACAATTGTGCTAATGATGAGCTTGCGGCGCCGCGTGTTACGGCCCGACCAAGGCGGGGTTGGTTATGCGGTCTGAGTTTGCGTTCCTTGTTCATCCACGCAATGCGCTGCGTGAAGACATGGGCATCCTGTTTGGGCGCCCTTTCTCTTTTGTTCCTGAAGCGATCTGGCGGTCAGCGCTTAAACGTCTCCCAGTGCCCCCGATGGTAACGGGTAAAATGTCCCGCGTTGACTTGCCTGACGAAGTCGCTGGCCGAATTATCACCGTTCCGCTCACACCTAATCAATTGCTTACTCTGCCGAGATCCCAGGTTCAGGCCCGGATTTCTGCGGCTGTCGATTTGGCTCGTGATCTCGGTGCATCTGTTGTGGGGCTTGGTGCTTTGACCGCTCCAGCTTCGGTAGGTGGCAAGGCGTTTGCCAAACGCGACGATATCGGCGTCACCAATGGTAATGCGTTTACTGCTGCCATGACTTTACAGGCGATGGAACAGCTTATCGCCAAGCTCGGTCGGGATCCCCTGATTGCAATTGTTGGTGCAACCGGAAGTGTGGGCTCCTGCCTTACAAGGCTTTATTCTCGCAAGCACCAAGGTCGCCTGTTGCTTGTAGCACGTAACGAGGGGCGGCTCACCAAGCTTGCCGCAGACGTGCGTCGTAATGGCGTTGAAGCCGCCGTCAGCGTCGACATGGCTGATGTCAGCAAGGCTGATTTGGTTGTGCTGCTCACCTCTTCACCCGATGCCCTGCTCCGCAGCGAGCATCTCAAGCGTGACGCCGTGGTTCTGGACGACACTGTTCCGCGCAACACAGACGAAAAACTGCTGATCGAGCGGCCTGACGTGCTGATCGTGGATGGTGGACTAGTGGAAATTCCGGGGTTTAACCTAAGGGGCTCGATCGCACTAGCCCCAAAGCTGGCCTATGCCTGTCTTGCTGAAACCATGCTGCTCGCCCTGTCAGGCCATAAGGGTCACTTTTGCATGGGCGACGTCCAAGTCGATCAGGCAGAGCACATTCTCAAGCTGGCCGATGAGAACCGCCACCTTGGCTTCCATCTGGCGCCGTTCCGCTCCTTCGGTCGGCTGATCAATGAACCGGCCCCGATTGTTGCTGCACGGCTACCGGAGCTCGTTCCATGCGCCGCGTAGTGATCATCGGCGGGGGCTATGCTGGCCTTCATGCATTTTCGCAGCTGCGTTCGCGTCTTGGCTCGATGATCGAACGCGACGAGGTCGATCTGACCTTGGTTTCGCGCGATGAGTATCACACCTACCATGGGTGGACCGGAGAGGTGCTGGCCGGAGACCTCTCGATCCAGAGCACACTTACTTCGCTTGAACCTATTCTGGGCAGCAGCTTCATGAAGGGCGAAGCGATATCGGCGGATCTGCCTGGCAGGACGATAACGGTAAGAACTGAAGATGGAGATCAGCAGATCCGCTTCGACCAACTGGTAATCGCTGCCGGATCGGTAGATCCATTTGACCGCATAGCGGGGCTTGAGGAATACGGCTGGTGTGTCAAAGACTCGCGGGACATGCAACGATTTGTTGTACATCTCGATGACTGGGCTAAAGTTGCGTCGGATACGCGAAACATCATGGTTGTTGGTGGTGGTCTTGCAGGAGTTGAGACTGCTTCGGCCCTTGCTGCTCGTTTCGAGAAGACCCGTATTGGGAAGGTGAACATCCACCTCGTTTCGTCCAGCCAAGAGCTTCTGCCGACCCTTCGGCCCGACTTCGAGCACATAGCCGACGTCGCCACGCGTACACTGCTCGAGCAGAACGTTCACTTGCATCAGGGGAAGCGCGTCAAGGAGATTTTCAAAGATCACGTGGAGCTTGCGGACGGCACGACATTATTCTCCGATCTTACAATTGTTGCCGCTGGTAAGAGTTTTCGTACGCTGCCGGGCACAGAGACACTGCCCCGCAATGCAGAAGGACAGATCGTTGCGGAGGATGACCTTCGTGTACGCGGTCGACACAACATTTGGGTTGCCGGTGACATTGCGGCGGTTCCGCACCCCACCACTGGGGAGCCTTGCCCTGCCAATGCCCTCTGGGCGATGAAGCAGGGAGATTGTGTTGGCCGTAACATCGTCCGCTACATGAAAGGTAATTCTGTAAAACCTTTTACTTTCCGCGGCATGGGACAGGCAGCGGGTCTTGCTGGTCAGCGTGGCATCACAGAACTCTACCGCATGCAGTTCACGGGTCGTTTGGCTTGGCTAATCCGCATCCTGTTTTTCGCTTGGTATATGCCCTCTCGCCGCAAGGGATTAGCCATTGCCTCCCGATTGGCAAATCACTGGTGGCATGCCGCGACGGGATCTTCCTTGAGCCGCAGCCAGGCTAAGAGCAGTCCAGGGGTCGAAGCGCAGGCGCGAATTGCAGACCTTCGAGGGTAGACTTGTGCGGCTAGCCTGAAGGCTGCATCACGTTAACAGTGAGCTGCCCTGACTGTTTTTCTTGAAGCTCTGGGCTGCTTGCCCTTCTGCCAAATTCGAACTCAGGACGGGTCCTTGCGCCGGGAGGGGCTCGCTATTGCCATATTCACTTTGCTGGAGTGCAATCAATGCAGGATGCACATTTCTTCCATACGCCTAAGCCGTCGTACTCCAAGGCAGAACTGCTCAGCGCCGCGCAGGGCAGCTCGTTCGGCCCCGGCAACGCTCGATTGCCGGCACCACCTCTGCTGATGCTGGATCGGATCACTGAAATCAATCTGGACGGCGGGCAGTTTGGCAGAGGGCGTATCGTTGCCGAGCTCGATATCAACCCTGAAATGTGGTTTTTCAAGTGCCATTTTCCGGGCGATCCAATTATGCCGGGCTGCCTAGGCCTCGATGCTCTTTGGCAAATAGTTGGCTACTGGATGGGCTGGTCTGGTTCGCCGGGAAAAGGCCGTGCTCTCGGCGTTGGCGAGGTAAAGTTCCAAGGTGATATCACACCAAAGAACAAGCTTGTCCGTTACGAGGTGGACATCCACAGGATTAGGCGCGGAGCACTTGCTTTAGGTGTCGCCAACGGCCGTTCGTACGCAGACGGCAAGTTGGTCTACATAGTCAAGGACATGAAAGTCGGTCTTATCCGACCAGCTGTCGACATTGTCGAAGATCCAAAAAACCTACCTTCCCGTCGGCATACGGTGGAAATCATCGTGGGAGGCGCCAAGGACGAACGGGGCCGATCTGATATGCATTTGCTTGAACCTGCTGCCTGTCCGTTTGCACCCTTACTTGCGGATTCCCCCCTTTTCCGTTCTAACGGCTAAAGGTCGCTTATACAGGCTGCGGCTTCCGCCGGATCGGTGCGGCGCTCGCGTGATCGAACATCTTGGAGAACGCAAAAACTCAGTCGGCCTAAAGCGCAACTGCTTTATCTTGAGCGATGCTCAATCATGCTGGAGGCAGACCTCAGTTGCGACAAGCTCGACTTGCCGAGATCCTGCGCTGGCTTTGCTATCGAAAGAGTGATGATGACCGCCAAGATCGAAGACGTAGCGAGCTACATTCAGAATCTTCCCCACGAAGTAAGGACCATTGCTGAGGATGTGAGGCGCACGATTCTTCGAGCAGTGCCCGGCAGCAAAGAGACGGTGAAGTACGGAATGCCTGGGTTTACACGTGGGAACGGCTGCTTCATTTACTTCGCCGTATGGAAGAAGCACGTTGGGCTTTATCCGATCTATCCACAGGAGCCCGTTCTTGAAGTCGAGATTGCGCCATTCCGGGCGAAGAAGGACACGGTCCAGTTCGACCTGAAGCGACCCATTCCGCTCGAACTGATAGCTCGGCTGGCACACGCTCAAGATGCACGATCAGCCGAGCCGGTCCGCGGCTAGGTCGAGCACATCGCGGGGAGTTAGAACCGTGGCCCGAGTGCCACCCACTCAGCGTAGCAGCACACCATCAATATACAGGTTTCGCGAGATCCTCGTCCAGCTTGGATTCATGCGAACACTGGACTTGGGGTTTGCTCTCAAGAAGTCAGCTACCTCATCCAATGAGCTTAAGCGAACGGGATCAATATTCGACCCGAACCTATGACAGGTGTAGCGTCCATCGGCCCTCTTAGCTGCAGCTGCAAGAACTGAACCACTCAAAATTCGCTCGATGCGGGCAACAGGCAAAGGTGACCTCCTAGATGGTGAGTAAGCGCTTTCTCGGTGGTCATTCCATGGGACAACGACTAGGGAGGCGAACGGCTCCTCACCGTCGAAATGCAGCTTTCGTGAAGTCGCCGATGCGGACGAACTACTGGCTTATAAGCAGTGCGATAGTCCGCTTCCCATCTTGGTCCTGATCTCATAGACCAAGTGCTTGGTGGCGGCCGATTGCTGTCGGGCAATACGCATAGCTGGTGGAACTCGATCGGGAGAGAGCGGCCGGTCGCAGTTCAGCCGCGAATACCGGAGACCTCGGTTCACCTCCGCTGCGAACTTCGATTTTCCAATGCGGCCTCCGCGCTTCAATCCAGCCCTAGTACCTCTATGAGCCACCCAACGTCCACTCCTCACCGCCGAAGTGATAAACTAGGGTGCTTGACACTTCTGGGCGCTCTTTGCACCGAAGCAGCTACTGATCCGGCAACTTTCAGGTCCAAGGCCATTTTCTCGCGCCACTGCTACCCTGGTCGCATATCTTACCTGTCGATGAGGTTAGCGAGGCGGGAACATGCAGTGAGATCAACCGGGTGAGGTACCTCGCATATGACGATGCTGAATGACCAACGATCATATAGGAAAGCAAGGTCGGTGGTCACCTTGTAGGCGCCATTCAGGTGGTTCGAAATGGCCGAACATACGCTTGATGTCGCTGACTTGCAGGCATTCTCTGATGGCAATGATCGCGCTCGGCCAGCCGGCTCTGAACGGATACGGACGGATAACCCAACGCTGGGCTCCCCCGATTACTGGGCCGCAGGTCTGCTTGGGGTCTTGCCGGGCACATGGGGGAGCAGACAAGGAGAAAATTGGAGCGCGGTGCAGATCACCCGTATTTTGGCTCGCGCGAGCATCTCAGTGCCGCCCGTGATCATGCACTCGACGGGGCTCTTGCCAGAAAACAACCAATTTCTTGAGCATGGGCAAACGATCGACCATCCATCAGGCAGACACGGTGCAGATTTTGGCAAATGCGCGGATCTGGCTTATTCAATAAACCCAAGATGAGGTCTTTCGGATCTGGAGTAGAAGGTTTTTCACTACTCGTTTCCAACGTGATCAACGATCATCGCAGCCACTGATTCCTCGTAACCCGCCAGGGCGAGCCGCTGAAGGGTAGTTTCCAGAACTGCAGTATCTGGACAGATAACCAGACGCGTCATCCTGCCCCATCTTAGTTGCACAGCATGGTAGCCCTCGTTGAAGGTCTTGACGCCATCGGCTGCGATGTTCCACTCCCGCCATTGAACCAGCACACCAGTATTCCATGGCGTCCCTGATACAAGGATGCTGAGGATCTCGAAGTGGATATTGGGGAGCAGCCGGAACAAGCGACGGTACCACTCTGTCGTACTCTCTAGAGTGGTTCGGCGACCTCCCAAAGCGTGGCTACCAAGGAATATGTGCTCGAAGCGAGAGGCGAAGTCAGCAAGCACAGGCTCGGCATTCCCATTGTTCACTGCGGTAAAAAGCGCCTGCACCCGCTTGCGTACTATTGAATGATACACGACACACTCCCGGACTGATGTGCAACCGCCAGCCTTGTGATAGCCGCTTTGCCGTGCAACATTAACAGTGTTAACATGCATGAGGGAGGTAACGGTGTCAACATCGATCAGATCGACTGTGTACCATCATGGCGACCTTCGGATAGCCGCACTAAAGGCAGCGCTCACGCTGCTGGCTACACGCGATCTCGAGAGTGTCGGACTACGGGAGATAGCTCGGGCGGTTGGTGTAAGCGCAACCGCGTTATACAGGCACTTTCCCGACAAAGCAGCTTTGCACGCCGCCTTGGCTGAACATGGGTTCATCCAGCTCGCCCAGGCACAAAGGACTGCTGAGCTGGCGTGCCAGCCAGGGGTTGCTGCATTCAATGCATCGGGCAGAGCCTACGTCGGATTCGCTCTAGCGAATCCCGCCCTTTTCCGACTGATGTTCACAACCAAAGCGGCTGTCGAGCCCCTAGGGCTTATGGACAGCAACTCGGATCCCGCCTTGGAACTGTTGCAGGAACATGCTGCAGCACTGGTTGGTGCACGTGATTCCGAGGAAGCTAAGCTACTGGCCATGCAGTCCTGGGCACTTGTCCACGGGCTGTCGATGTTGCTTCTCGATAAGCAGATTCGATGTGATGAGGAGCAGATTGCACGCGTAATTGACGCCGCCAATCTCTTGCCGCGATCGTGTCAGCAGTAGGTGACCACGGAAAAGCTGCTTGCTGCGTTGGTGAATCGCCGCGGATTGTGCCACCTCTGGCTGCAGTTCAAAGCTGCGGCTGCACAGGGGCGGTACAATTAAACTTGCTGCGACGTGAAGAAACAAACGAAACCAGTCTCAAATATCCTCCATCGGACTGAACCTGCGCCAGGCGGAGAACTGCGAGAGCCATGGATCTACTTCGGCACCCGGAATAGCACCCTCTGAGGAACGCCGAACAGATTCTGTCAGAGCTGGTGCTGGCGGTTGCAGGGCAGGGGAACGATGGCCTGGGATTGATTGACGTCGCATCATCCAGGCCTATCAACCTACCACAAGGGCTACCGCCCTCCCGGCCCCTTCAGTTTGGAAGATCGTCGTCCGCCTCATAGTCCATATCGTCTTCGATAGGTACTCGGCTTCGAGTGTACTTACGAGCGCCCTGTGGAAGGCTTCTGATATCTTTGGCTTGGCGGTGCAGAGCTGATGATCGATCAGATTGGAGAAGGGCGCACCTTCGATGACGGGCGCCGTCCTGATAGGTACCCGTTTGGGAAGGGGTTGAATGTTCAGATTCTGGTTCGCTCCATAGAATAACTTGTCAAAGCTCTACGACAAAGCCAATACCTTCTTTATCTTCCGGTAGAGGATAGATGGCACCGCGTGGGTGATCAGGAAATTGGCAATCGGCAATTTGTTGTTGTAGATACCAATGGGTATTTGCTTCGATTCTATCAGTCTCTCGGTTTACGTCTCTTGCCAGCTTGATCAACGTTCTATTTGCTGCTGGTGATTTCCGTTGCTATGGCTGCGGTGTTACCTGGTTGGTTCATAAGAAATCGCTTCTCTGTAGGATAACGGCTGTTGCGACACCGTTGTACTAAGCTCATAACCCAACACTTTTGCACCATTCGCTGCCCTTGCATCTGAACCGCTTAGTTGATGCATAGCTCGAGTATATTTGCACTGCTAGCATTTTGGGCAGAGGTCCGGTCCTTTTTTGGCGTGATCTTAGCTAGAAGCTGGCTGTCCGAAAATTGCTTTCGCTTTCGAGGGGCAGAGCAGGGCTAACACCGACCCCATTGCAGTCGTTCGAAGCAAAACTGCGCTTTGCAGGAACGCCATGACAGGTCGTCGATTGAGGTTGCGATGACCCGCCGAGAACCTTTTGAATATGGATTATGAATGTGTGATTATCGGCGGTGGCCCGGCAGGGCTTACCGCTGCTGTTTATCTGGCACGCTTCCGACGGCAGGTGCTGATCATCGACGCCGGCCAAAGCCGCGCCCGTTGGATCCCGGTTTCTCACAACGTTCCAGGGTTTGTAGACGGAATAGCCGGTCTGGAGCTTCTGGCCCGCATGCGCAGTCAGACAGATGCATACGGCGTGCCAGTCCTCGAGGCTACCGTGGGTGACATCAGGCCAGCCGGAGGCGGGTTCGAAGTTACAGCTGGAACGCGTGTGATCACGGCACGTCGGGTGCTTTTAGCCACCGGCATTGTTGACAACGTACCTGAACTGCCGAGCCTTGCTGCCAGCCTTTATGGTGGAGCGCTAAGGCTTTGCCCGATCTGCGATGGCTACGAGGCAACAGGGCAATCTATAGCCGTCTACGGACCGCCAGGCCGGGCGGCTGCCGAAGCCATGTTCCTCAGAACGTATAGCGACCGAGTAACTCTGCTGCCGGCAACCTCCGAGGAAATGGATCCTGCTGTTGCTGAACAGCTCTCAAGGCGTGGCATTGCAGTGTTGCCGGTCCCTACAGAAGTAGATGTCGGCAGTGAAGAGGTACAGGTGCGGGCTGCTGATGGAGTGACCCAGCGCTACGACGTCCTCTACCCAGCCCTTGGCGCCGTAGTGCAGTCACACCTCGCACGCGCTCTGGGTGCGGAATGCGAGGAAGCAGGCTGCATCGTTGTCGATCACCACCAGCGCACCAACATCGAAGGGTTGTACGCAGCCGGCGACGTAGTCCACGAGCTCAACCAGATCTCCGTTGCACTGGGGCATGCGGCAATAGCTGCCACCGATATTCACAACAGCCTCGCCCGAGAAGATGGCGAAAGACTGAGGTAGGGAGAGTGGTTAGGCGAGAACGATTTTGTCGCAAGGAGCGTACAATCAGCAAGCTGGTTGGGTATATTATACTTGACGTACCCAGCTCTTTGACTCATAGTGAGTTCAAGGAGTTAAGCCCATGTCCGTTCTCACCGCGGCCCATTTCCACGATGAGGAAGCCGCCTACGCTTTCGTAGAGGGCCGCGTCTGGGCTAAGGGTGTCACCTGCCTACATTGTGGCAATGCGGACGAGGCAAAGATCGGCAAACTGGCTGGCAAGTCCACCCGCATTGGCGTCCGCAAGTGCTACGCCTGCCGCAAGCCCTTTACCGTCAAGATCGGCACCATCTTTGAGGCTTCGCACATTGCGTTGCACCTCTGGTTGCAGGCCATTTTCCTGATGGTTTCCAGCAAGAAGGGCATCAGCTCCAACCAGCTTCACCGCACCCTTGGCGTGACCCTCAAGTCCGCTTGGTTCATGTCGCACCGCATCCGCGAAACAATGCGCGCCGGTGGCCTTGCTCCCATGGGCGGCGCTGGTGCTGTTGTGGAGGCTGATAAGACCTATTTCGGGCAGACCGACAACCAGCCCAAGACACGCACCGATGGCACCCCCTTCAAGGCGCGCGGCAAGCGTCGGGGCCCCTCTGGCAAGCGCGCTATCGTCGCTCTTGTAGAGCGCGGCGGTTCGGCCACGTTGAGACTGCCAACGTCGCAAATGTCGCCGGCCTGGTGGCAACCGACGTTCTTCGCGAAACCACTCTGAACACCGACGAAAGCCGCCTCTATACCAAGATCGGCACCGAGTTCGCCGCACACCACACCGTCAACCACGGCGCGGAAGAATACGTTCGCGGCGATGCCTACACCAACACCGTGGAAGGCGTGTTCTCGGTGTTCAAGCGCGGTATGCGCGGCACCTACCAGCATTGCGGCGAAAAGCACCTACACCGCTATCTGGCTGAATTTTACTTCCGCTATAAAAACCGCGTTGCACTCGGAGTGAATGACGTCGAGCGCGCCGAAAACATGCTACTAAGCGTTGTCGGCAAGCGCTTGACATATCAAGACTTAACTAATGGAGCCAAGCGTTATGGCCGAAAAGCCAAAACCGAAGCCCAAAGAAAGAGCGAAAGAAGGCGAGCAGTCTCAGCGGTTTATAGAGGCTGCGCGCTCGCTCGAAATCGAAGACAGCGACCAACAATTCGAGAAGGCGGTAGGGATACTGCTGCCTGCCAAAAAACAAAAACGAGCAGAGTGACCTCTGCCCGTTTTGTCTTTGAGGGGAAAACCCGTGGGTAGTCCCCAGCCTACCGATGGTCTCCCACCCTCGGCTAGCTGAAAGGCACTTACGTGCCCCAGCAAGTTCGCCACGTATACGCGCACGTGCCGCCTTCGTCAACGTCAGCACCCCAAGTTAGTTGCTACTAGCTGGCGTACAGATGCTAGGTCAGCCGCGGAAATCGCAGGCGTTACGGGCCTAAGCCCCACGTTAATTTGCCACAGCCTACTTAAAGAAACCGTGTAGACGTGGTCGCAGACCGCCCAAACCGGATTGGCTTGGTGGAAGAATGGATAGCTGCCGGGGGCAAACTCAAAGTTGCAGTTATCGCCTGCATATGGGGGTGTCATGCTGACCGGAATCAAGGTTACTCGGCCGGGGTCTCGCGTCTGCCGGGAAGACACGACGATAGCGCGCCGCTCCTTCTGCATCTCAGGGACTTTGAGGAACCGGAAGTCGCACATTACGACGCGGCCGGCACCGGGGCTGTGTGGGATAGGCAGGCGAACCTCTTTCGTTTTCAGCGCAAGTACGCAAGGCTCTACTGCGTCCAGCAGAGCCTCCGCCGCTACTGCCGGCACCTTAGCACGCACGAGTGCAGTCTTCAGCGGAATTCGGTAGAATTTGCACCTAAACCGTTCACTTGGAAATGTCGCCCGCGCAATGTCGCAAAAGCACTCCGCGAAGGCCTCTGAAAGCTCGGTGGCGCAAAGGCGATCCAGGATCGCCTCGCGATCAAAAGGAACCGCCTCCGTTTTGGCTTGCTCAATGACGGATGCCATCGCAAGCGATTGCGCTTCTGTAAAATCAATGGCGCGCAACTGCCTGTATACTCGAATAGCATGGGGCATCGGCCGCACTCGCTTCGGACTTTTGAATTCTGCATGAATTGGTGATATAAAGAGGATGCCCGCCGGTTCACCGTTGCTTCGCAAAGTCACCCGGCGGGACTTTAGGCCACTTGTCTAACCATAAGCTTCGCGGTCCTTGCCGCCTCCTTGTGTTTAGCATCTGTGTCGCGCGTTGCCGGCAAGCTGTTCGCGACACTCTCGATATCAAAATGGGCGACGCCTAACTGGCGTCGCCTTTTTCTATGGAAACCTTGATCGTTCCCCGTCCGCTGTAGAGCATGCTGAAAATGGACGAGGCGGTTTGCAGCCAGGTTGCTCGCTCCTCAATGCTCCATTCCGCCTTAGGCACCTCCGGCGCCGGTAGCTCCTTTAAGAGCCCTTGGATGAACGGGTGAAACTCACCGCCCCCGCCTCCATCGCCATTTTGCCGGCGGTTGTCATTCTTCTCTTCTCCACGGTCTTCGCGGTCGTTGCGGCTATCGCGATCATCATTTTGCCTGCGCTCGTCCTCGGACGTCCGCTTGGTGGGCAACTCTGCTTTCGGACGGACAAGGCGATCATCGCCGCTATCAAAATAACCCGCCTGCCGCGCTGAACGCTCAAAAGCCTGCCGGGCCTTGTCCGTCTGTTTGCTAGAAACGCCGAGCTTCTGCATTTCGCGTTCAAGCGCCTTCATCGGCGGCAACAGATGGCCTCGATACGCATTATAAATCGCCGCATAAAGCGGCACACGCATGAAGGACTCTGCTCGTGCGGCGCGTTCCGTTTCTGGCGAGACCGCCAACACTCCAAGGTCGGTCAGCTTGACCGAACTCTTCCCCTCCTTGTCGATCAACTCAAAGATGCGGGCGGTAGCGGTCTTCATCCGGAACGCGCCGCTGATCACTTGGCCCATCTGCGCGGCAAGTTCGTCTAACTCGCAGGAACCAAGGCCACTGCGGTTGTAAACGGCGCGCGCCACCTCCACTGCGGCATCCTGGTCTAGATAGGTGAAGCCAATAGACGACTGTTCGCGCGGGCTGTTCGCCGCGTCTGCCGCCGCCTTTTCGAACTGAACCGTTTCTCCTGACACGAAGGCACCTCCTGCCCTTAGGGTAGGAGGCATATATACACGGAGACCAGCAAAGAGTCGATTACCGTATGCGGGATTAGGAATAAACGGAACTTTGCGCCTTGTTCCCGATCCTATTCGCCTTGCGCCCTCTCATAACTTTTCACAAGAAGCTTTAACCTATTGAAATTAAACTGATATTTACGCATAATTTAGGCGAAAGCTCTGGGGGGACGCAAGGCGGATAGGATCGGGAAGAAATTGGACCCACGTTTATCCACAGGCAAGAAGGGTATTGCTAGGCGAGCTAAAGCGAGCGCAGTGCGCGAGTCGCACTCGCCTCAGGGGCTAAGTCAGACTTTTGGGGAGGGGGAATTCGGAGGGTACGGGAAGTATAATATAGCCAGCTGGTTTGCTAGCAAATGAGAAACTCCAGCACAGCCTGTATGTGCGAGCTGGCGCCGGCGACAGCAGCTACGAGCTAGAGGCGTTCTGATATCGTAATTACTCCCGCGTCAGGAGATGACATCCAAGGAGCAGGCGGCGCTACGGAGCCTAAGCACAGCTTATTCCATCGCAGGCTATTGAACTCTATGTTAGCTGATGTCTTATCGACCTATGCTTGTTTATCGACCTAGCTTGTGTCGGCGCCACACCGCGCAAAGATTACGAGCTCAGCATTTCATAATGGGCCGACTGGGGTGAAGACATGCTATGTACAAAGGTGCAACTTACGTTCTTGCCAAGAAATAGATTCTTCTTCTTCGGCCTTCTTGTATTCAGAAGTAGACCGTCTGCAATCCAGGGCGCCCACTGGACACCCCCCTTCAGTGGGCTGCTACGCTATGATCTTGCGCGCACGCAGATCGTCGAACACTGAAAAGAACATTTCCGCCGTGTCCACGTGTTCGTAAAAGCCCAGGCGCCGAGCCTTCGAACCGTCGGCAAAAAAGTCGTAGTTCCAGCTAAAGACTGCATCGCCGAAAGGCCAGGATGACACTTCAGAATAGCTGGTGTCTGCCAATTTGTGACGCGCCACCATCTTTGCCCACAGGGGTTCCTTGTCAGCCATGATGGTCGCCAGGTTCATCGGCAGGGGCGGCGCAACATTCAGCTCGAAGTATCCAGCAATCTTGGGCCACATCTCGTTCCAGCGAAACAGATCACCATTGGTGATATTGAGCGCCTGGTTTGCACAAGCGGGTGTGGTGGCTGCCCAGACCGTCGCCCGCGCCAACAAGCCGGCGTCGGTCATCTCCAGAAGACTATCATAGGCGCCCGGCTTGCCCGGGAAGCGTAGTGGCAGCCCGAGTTCTTTCGACATACTGGCATAGATGGCGATAACCATGGCCAGGTTCATCGGATTGCCCAAGCCAAACCCGATCACCACCGAAGGGCGTAGTGCCGACCATGTCCAGCCTTGGCCAATCTGCCGCTCTTCAAGGAATGCCTGCTGGTCAATATTGAACTCAGGCGGCATGTGATTGGCATCACTCTCGCGCGCTGGCGTCTTGAAGGGCCCAAGATGGGCACCATAGACCTTGTAGCCCTGCATCAGGCTGATGTGCTGCAACCCCTTGGCAATGGGCTCGATGGCGTCGACAACATTGACCAGCATCGCCAGGTTAGGCGGCACCAGCTCGGCCCAGCTGGGACGATCCTGATAGGCAGCGTAAAAGATGTGCGTGACCTCCGTCAGCTCTGCCAGAGCGAGGCGGGTGGCAGCGGGGTCGAGCAGATCGACTGCAAGGTAGCGGACGCGATCATGTGAGGCACCGCCGCGGCGTGAGAGCCCGACAATTTCCCAATCATCCAATGTCACGAGATGATCAATAAGGTTGCCACCAATTACGCCATTGGCTCCCACCACCAGTGCGGTTTGTCGGAATTCGGACATGCTCTGCTCCATTTGCCCTGATGGGCGACGGCGCATGATCATCTATTTGCGTCGGCTTAAGCAGTCCGATAATTATACTTTCAGTTATAAGAAAACCTTTGGGAGTAGAGATGGATGTTTTGGCAGCAATGGCCGCATTTGTTCGGGTCGCTGAACTGGGTAGCCTCTCTGCGGCAGGCCGGGACCTGAAGTTGTCACAGCCTGCTGTTAGCCAGAAGGTCAGTGCACTGGAGCAGCATTTGGGCGTGCGGCTCGTCAATCGGACGACACGGCAATTGACGCTAACCGAAGCGGGTCGGACCTACTATACGCGAGCCAAGCCAGTGCTCGCTGCGGTTGCAGAGGCGGCTGAGTTCGTCGTGGGTGCTGGCAGCGACTTGACCGGTCATCTTCGTATTCAGGCGCCCACCGGCTTTGGCCAAATGTATCTTGCCGATATCGCGATCGCGTTTCAGCTGGAGCACCCGGGGCTGATTACCGAATTGATGCTGGACGACCGTTACGTGGACTTGACCGAACAAGCGGTTGACCTTGCGATCCGCTTTGGCACCTTGCGGTCTTCCGGCCTCGTGGCACAACGGCTCGGCTCGATTAGACGCATACTGGTCGCCTCGCCAGCTTACCTAGCTCAGCACGGTACACCGCACACGCCTGACGAGCTGTCGACGCATCGGCAGGTTCGGTTCAGTTGGGCTGCAACGGACGACGCCATGCCGTTGATCGGTCCGGAAGGGGAGGTGTCGGTGGCAGTGCAGACCAGTTTCCTGGCCAACAATACCTTTGTGCTCACCAAAGGGCTGGTGGCTGGACTAGGCCTGGGCGGCGCACAGTTACCCCAAATACGGGACGAACTTGCCGCCGGTAAACTGGTGCAGATTATGCCTGACTATCAGTACGCTTCGCTGGATGTGCATGCTGTCTTTCCAACGTCGCATTATGTCCCGGCGAAAGTCAGGGCATTCATCCATCATCTCAGAAACGCTGCAATTGAAATCATCTGAGCTGCGCTTGTTTTTCGAAGCCTCACACGAGCCGAGTAAACGGATCGTAGTGCTCAAGTTCACGGACGCTGCATTCAGCGTACTCCCCCTTCGTGGCAGATAAGGGGTGGGCCTTTCTTGGTGGCGGTCAAAAGCCCTCGGTTTGCACCCAGCTTTGAGCCAGACACGTACGTACGGTGTTCACAATGCCTTTCATCTCAAACTGTGTGGGTGCACCGTCTACCAATCGTTCCTTCATTCGCTGAAGCCCCAGAGACGCGTAAAATGCTGCTGCATTGGAACTAGTTTCCTCAACTGACACTAGCACTCGGACGTCGTCATCTATCCCATCAACAATCCAGGCCATCAAAGCCGCGCCAATGCCTGTTCGCTGTACTCGCGTAGCAACGTACAGTCCCCACACGTAGAGCATTTTGCCCCGGTGAATCCCCGCTATAATGCCGATAATCCGGTCGTGAGATATCACGACCCCTACTTTACCTTCTTCGCTCGGCAACACGCCGCCAACGTCTTGATCATCCATTGACACTATACTTGGCAACACAGCCGAGAAACCATTTTTCGGGCGTAGGTGTCGATCCAGCAGTGCGCCAAATGGGCACGAAGCATATCGACTTGGTTCACCACAAAGGGAATGACCAACATATTTGTGTCCATAGTATAGCCTCCATATCTTAATCACAAGCGTGGGCATCTAGCCTTGCTAGGGTCATCCGGTAGACGGAATTAAAGTCGATAAATGCGGATGGTTCGTGAGCTGCAATCTCTGATCACAAGGCGTGACGCTTGGATACATGCTGTCAGAGTAGGCTGCGAAGCCATAGTGCTAATAGGTCCCCGAAGCCCCAGAACACCGTTCCGAACGCAGTGGCCATGGCAAGAAAGATGTTCTGTGTCTTCGATCCCTCGGCATCGAGGCGTAGCTTTGTTTCGAAGGCATCAAGTCTCTCGTCGGGCGACAACCTCACCGGAGCCGTACCACCCCGAAGTTCCTCCAGGTTCCCGCGGACGCGCAGAGCACGCTCCGTCAGAGCCTTGTAGATCCTGCTCGAAGTGTCTCGGGTGGCAAAAAGCGCTAGAAGCGACAGTGCTACCGCGAGCGCTCCGCCCCTTCCGCCGTGCGTGGCGTCCACCCAGAAGACGGCGATAAGGACGCCGGCGAGCGACAGCATTATTGAGAGGATAAGCACCCAGGCGAAGCGCCACTGCTCCGTCATCAAGACCAGTCCCGACGCGTGATGGCGTCGTCGATAGCTATCATTTGTTCCAGGAGCGTATCCGCGCTGTCAAGGTTGATGACAAGTAGCCCTACAATCACCTTCTCCTCCATCGACATCGCGTAGTAGGCGCGCCATCGACCATGCTCCAGTTGCAGCACCTCGGGCCGGACGGCCGCGATTAATGGTGCCGGTGGCGAAAGGAGCAGGAGCGGGTTCTCGGCGTGACGAACCGCAGATACTCTGCTGAGGAACTCGTCGAACACTCTCGACTGCTCCTCGAGTTTGATTGCCTGACCACGGGGCGCAGACTTGCAGGCAGCTTCTTGCTGCTCCCACCAGTCCTCCAGCACACCTAGAAACTGAACTCGCGCCGTCAGAAAACGCCATGGCGACATCGACGGCGACCGTCTCTAGAACTTGAAGATGTGACGGCGACGAACCTTTGAGCGAAGCTTATCCAGCGAGGCGTCGAAATCCTGCTCATGCAAGAATTCGATAGGCGCCGAGCGCATGCCGTCAAGAACTTTCAGCAGCTTGTCCGCGTAGGCGGCCTCCTCAACCTGAGTGTCTTCGCCGAATACTACGACGTAGGAGTGACCAGAGAGCTGCGTCACGCGAACATTTGGCCGCTCGCCCCGCGCCGACAGCAGCAATAGGCAGCTGCTGTCATCGGCATCCATCTTGACACCGTATGCCTTCGAGAAGTTACCTGACCAAGCCTGTCCGAAGCCTCTTAGGAGATGCTCCGTGCTGCTTGTTTCCACAATCTCGTATTCCTCGAACTCAACATTGCCGTCGATCGCCCGGTTCATAGCTCCGTATGTCATTGAGCTCCCAGTCTCCAGTAGACATTCTACGTAACCAGCCATATTGGCGGCTTCAAGACTTATGAATGATTTTGCTCCGTCTAGCACCCCAACATGCCAGCAAACCTTTAATCTCGAGTTCATGCACTTAAGGGCAAGCCATCAACAAATTGCGGCTAAGCTTTGCCAAGTTGACGTGCTGACCTCAAGGGGAAAACAGTGGCGGGGGCTGTCAGCGCGATACTGTCCGAAAGATAACGTATCACCGCTAGTACAGGAAATACGGTGAGATCACCAGGTAGTCACCGTTCGGGGTTGTCTTGCCGCTTATACAAAGCTCGGTACCCTTCTTAAGCCCGATTATGCGCTGTAGAGCGGACTGGCGCATCCTTGTTCATGACTAGGCTACTCGAGTTGTCGGGATGGCAAAAGTATGCTTGCGGTATAACTGGCCACCCCTGTACTGTTCCACCTGGACAATTACACTAGCAGGATCCACGACGAGCAAAACTCCTACGCGATAGCCGCACACATGCTCAGGGTGGTACCCGTCTAATGGGTAAACATCTTCTCCCCAGCTGTCTTTTGTCATCGCCATAAGCCGCAGACGGTCTTCAGCGACGGCTTCTATAGGGCGCGACGCCTTCTTCATCTCAATTGCGATTAGGTTGTCATCTGCTGGATGCGCACTTTCGCCTCGACTGTGCAAAATGATGTCGGGAGTGATGTTGATGGATCTCAATCGGTGGTCAAAAATCGTCTTTACCCTAGCGTCTTGTTTGCGGTTATATTCCAGATCAACGTAGTAGCCAGTCCAGGATGGATGCTTCATCTCGAGGTCTAGTTGACGAGCAAGCCGGCCGCACAGATTCCGTTCGTTGACGTCCATCTGGATGTTTGATCGCTCCTCAACCAAGAACCGTTGCAAAGATCGCTCGAACCCTGACCAAAGCGCGTCTGCCGATGGTATCTTTCGCACTGCCATATTCGCATCTCACAAGCTGATTGTGGCGAGCCTATCACCTAGTAGTTTGCAGCTCCCTAGCGACGCTTTCGCCACCCGGAACACCTCTGATCTTGCAGAAATCGGCTTGGCAGATGACGCTGAGCGATGATCCGCAAGCAGTGGAGTTGCTTCGATTAAGCAGTGAGATGCACCCAAGATGACGCTCTAATCAAGATCTTGGCAATCAGCGCCTTCGCTCCGGGCCGGCGCCATTGCGACAGAATTAGATCACCCGCTTGCTGCGATACTAGACTAACTCAGGGTCGGCACCGGAATGGTCGCAAGCACGTAAGATTTCAAGTCATTTATGGTGTCAACCGCGACGATGAGCGTCGTGAGGCTTTCTGCATCTCCATAGAGGGCGAGATCCTCGGCGAAGCCTACCCACCCACCAGGATGTACTCGGCACCATGCTCTTCGAGCAACCGTGTCAGCGCGAAGACATCCTTCCACACGGCCGGTCTTACATATCCTTCTGAAGCGGTGACGCCAGTTGGCGCGTTATCGGCGGATACCAGGGCCTTCCAGAGCCTTTTCAACCAGTCCATCAGTGTTCCACCGTTCCATTGCCTCGTTCGCGTCTTCGTGGGACCGGTACCTGTAGACTCCCTTCGGAATCACCCTTGGGGCAAGCGACGAGGCTTCGCGATTTGCCTCGACTTCCGCCTGGGTCGGCATGCGAAGACGAACATCTTCTTGTTTTCGCCTCCCCACGACCCTCATGTCAGACCTCGATTTCATATGGCACCAGACCCTCTGCTGGATACTCTATATTGGACGGCAGACGATCACGATATTGGTCATATCTCAACGCCCAGCTGGCCCTGAGCATCCGTACGTTGACAGTTTCCCTGTCCTTTCCGTGGTTGGAGCTGGTGACGTCGGGTCTATCAGAGCGTTTCTTACCTTAAATTTGATTGATCTAGACGGACGACAAGCATCCTCGCAGTGCCAATGCTAGATGCGAAAACTTCGTGGTGCCAACATCGACTAAAGCATAGGCGCAGCAAATCCTAGCCAACCGAGACTAGGTAGTGTCAAAATGACCTCCGAGCGACACCTGTTGACCGGGGTGCACAGTCCGCTGCGATGCTCAGTTCTGCGGCAAAGTTCTGCCTATTGGGTCGTCTGTAGAAATAGCCGCGAGCCAAGGAGTCCTGGTCAAGATGGCTCCGATGGAAGCCAATGCTACAGGCAGAGACTGAGAAGCCATTCTCTCAGTTCATGGTCTATATTGCGCAACGCTTTATGGCCCAGTGCAAAGCCCGCCAATCATCAGCAGGACATTGAGCGAGATTTTCTCCAAAGCGGTGCTGCAATCAGCGCGTTTGTTGCGATGATAGAGGGAGATGTCGCGGGTTTGCTGAAGCAAGCCTACCTCGCAACTACGTTAACGGTGCAAGTCGTCGCCGGTCGCTTGCCTGAAGCTATTTGTGTTGCTCCTGCCATTCGCCGCTGAGAAGTTGCAGGAGCACTTGCAAGCCCGTTGAAGATTTGGGGGTGACTGGCAGATTGCTTCTAGGAAGCCGTAGAACGAACCGTCACTATTTCGGGGCTTAGCAGATACGGATTGTTGCCAGTTGCTCTAACACCGACGGAAAGATGTAGAACGCCCGTTTCAACGTACAAACGCGAGGTTTCATTAAGCTTCTAAACGTTTGTCATCGATCCGTCGGGTGCGATTCTGTGACAACCCGAAAACGCTCAAGAAAGGCGATATCCAATCCAGCATGTGTTTTGATCGCCTCGTGCTCACAATAGATAGAAGATGACTGGTGTATCAGGTGTTTCAAACCTTATCGACAATGTTGGATCAGTTATGCTTCCTGTCGAAGCCAATCGGCTTCTAACTTCCCTGAGCAAGCGGTAGATAGAGGAATGCTGGAAAAAATAGCGATCCCGCCTTTGCAGCATGGTGCCGGAGATGCTTTCAAGCGTACCTTTCACGCGCCTTGGCGCAGGATGACTGAAGTGCCGGATTAGCTCAACTGTCGATTAGCTGTCTAGGTGGCTAGATTTAATTGTGGTCGCTTCCGATTTCTGAGCCTGGCTGGCGGCCGATTGTTGACGTAATAGGAGCTCTTGTACCGCGCCAACCCACTCAGGCTCAGGAACTCCGTTACTTGTTCCCGATGGAATACAGTGGCACCCACCTGCTCGGTTGTGAGTGCAGGGGTGATGCCGAAAGTGGCGAACCGGTCCACCATCCCTCGTATTCCAATGTTATATCTCTCGCAGATCTCTACGGCAGTGATGTGCTTTTCTCGCCAGTCGTCCACGGCCTGGGCAGGTATCGCTCGCATGCTGCCGATGCCACTTGGTCGAACAACAATCTCCTGAGGCAGGTATCCGCGGGCAAGCATGAGAGAGATGTTCTTTGGACTTATGCGTAGCATTTTGTTGCACTCGGCCACGGAGTAAACAGCTGGCCTCGGGGGACGAAGCAGGGCGTTGATCTCTGCTACGTCGACAACAAGATCATCGATGCGGTCGGATGTTTTCCAAACCCTTTTAAGGCGCCCCGCCATGAGGTGGGCGATCAATTTAGGTAGTGATCTATGAACAATTCCGCTGGCCGCCAAAATGGAGCAGGTACCCTCGGGCGGTCGCCCCTTTCTGGCGAAAGAAAAGGCCTTGCGCCTAAATTCTTCAACCTGCCTTTGCGAAAAAAATCGTAGCGGTTTGCCGTCAGCAGCGGTCCGGAGGATCTCGGGCTGCAGGAGGCCGTCACGCACTAGAATAAGAGCACAACGCTTATCAACGCCAAGATGATCGGCCATTTGACGCTTGTTCAGCCGCTCCGAAAAGGTATCAAGAAAAGCGCTTACCTCCTCTACATCAACGAAAACTTGAGAGTCAGCCAGACTCTGTGTTTCTTCGCCAATGTGGCCGGTGGCCAGTAAAGCGTCTCGAAGTAATCGTTCAGAGCTCCCGAACTTTGCAGTGAGCGTCGAGATGGATTCATACGTCCTTTTTGGAGCGGGCAATCCAAAGATCCAACGCTCACCCAAACGCACAAGTTTGCGGCGAACTAGAAAGTCCGCCAACAGACCGCGTAGCTTGTAGAACTCAGGCCCTTCCGAATATTGAGACAGCCAAATGCCAAGCTTGCCAAAGGTTTTTGTAGAACCAGGAAGCGAACGAGGCGTTCGCCGAGCCTCTGCAGCCAACCTATCAAATACTTGGTCTAACCCCTCAGAAGGAGATGAGCTAAGGAGTTCAAATCCTTTCGAGCATGCAGCTGCAATCGCACTATCGCTCATCCCTGTGAGCTTGAAGTTGCGTCCGTTAAGGGCAGCAGCGCCGATCATCAGGCAGGATCGAGTAACCTCATAAAGCTCTTGCCCGGACCAGTAGCCATCATCAAGAACTGGATCGTAGATTAGCTTATGCACAAACTTGTCGAAGGCAGTGGCTTTAAGGCTTTGCGGGATAAACAGCGAGGGTGCTTGCTTCCGCAGCGTTCGATAAGCTGCGGCAAAGTCTTGCTGCATCGTTGAAGGGTAGGGGGTGGAAACAAGAGCGCAATCGTGCAAGGAACATGAGGCAACGGCGACCAGACTCCAAACCGTACGTTGAACCACTACGGCGTCAGGGATTATGCCCGGAGTTGCAACCACATCTGCTGTAAGGCAAGCCGGACAAAATCTCATTACCCTTCGATCGGTAAAGTCCGACTTCCGGACCACATGGTCCCAAACTGATCCGACATTGCCATCCCATGTAGGTGTCGCCGAAATTAACCGAGCTGGTGAGACCCCGCCACGCAGCGCCAGATGGGTGAGCGTCGCTGAGTCTCCACTAAGTGCGTCCCGGAAGTTTTGGGAGAACACTGCACAGAAGCCTCGCACGCTTGGTGCTCGGTTCCTTGCTGCTAAACCAGCAATGTAACCCGCACCACATTCTCCGTGTTGCAAAACCCGACCAAGAGCCAGAGCAACAGCTCGCGAATGACGGCGCTTTTTTCCGGCGGCAGGAATGCGAGCTCTCATCGACCAATTTCTCCAGCATACCAATTCGCGTCCAACTCCTTGAAATCGGTCATGGTCCGCTCAGCGAGCTTTTTCCAATCGGTAACGAGGAATGGGTTTGATCCATTGGGAACACTGTTTCGACTTGCGAACACATTGGCGAAATCTACTGGAAGGAGTTCCTTCCTCCCTTCGGTCACAGCGAGCATCACTGCGTCACGCAAGTACTCAATAGCAACGCCTACGGCTCGATTCGAGGCTACGATCACTCGATGCGCCAGTTTGTATTTGACGTTGATCTCAGATTTGATGCCCGCAATGGTGCAGTATCGATCGAGCGCCACATCCAATCGCCCTGGCCAAAACCCATCCATGTCGTCAAACTCCACAAATTTGGTGCGGCGATTGACATGTTTGAAATGCTCGGTTGTCAGCAGTTTAAGGCACCTCGTTGAACCAATAAGGATCAATCCGACGGACCAACCATCAGCCGTGAGTATCCCGTTCAGCGACTCGGCTAATCGTTGAGCCTCCTCGTCACGGCCTCGAGGGCTAACGACGCGCATCGTGCGCCACCGTGCGAACTCGTCGATGATAAGAAGATCCATGCGGTGCTCCGCCAGTTGTCCCCGCGCCATTGCCCAAAGCGTGGAGTCGCTAGCCCTGGGGTCGAACTCCAGATCTTCGTCTTTGCCGGTGCCCAGTTTATGGAGTCGTTGGAGGATGAGCTTGGCCAGCTCTTTTGAAGAGTAGGTCGGTGGCATCGTAACAAAGAGGCTCCGCGAGCGGAGCGTCGCTTTATTGGGGAACTCTAGAACATCGAGACATTTTTTCACCGCCCGGGTCTTGCCGGTCCCAGTGTCTCCCACGACGAGAACCGCTTTTTGTTCAGCGAATTTGTTGTCTGGCCAGATAGGAAGAGAGGGGTTTACCCTCATCTCCATGACCTCCATCTGCTCCCTGACTAGCCCGCGCAGTTTGGTATCGCGTTCCGACTTGTAGAAGTCCACGTGCAGAGCTTCCCGCAAGGCAACAAGATTGGGAGCTGAAGTTACAATGTTTGAACTGGACTCAGTCATTCGATCTCAAAATCTCCGGTGCCTTTAGGTTCTGTCTGTCTAGAACCCGCTTCAGAAGCAGCATCGTCTGAATGGGCGTCAGGGACGCCTAGGTCCTCCTCAAAATTGAGCTCTTCTTCATCGACATACTTGTCGTCGTGGGAAACATTTGCAGCACTCTTCGGTGACAAGGGCTGCTGAAAGCCAAGTGTCGTCTCCACAGGGAGATGCATTGCTGCCAGGTCCTCTGGCGAGACTGGAGGCTGGGTAAGGTGGTGCAGTCCAGGATGGAAACCTTGTTCTGCCCTTTTGCGCAGGTCGTCACTAGACGGACCGGCAACTCCCCGGCGCTTCACCGCCTCAACGCCAATGTGATGAAGCACCTGCAGCGCAGTTAGGCGTGCTTCCTCGCCTTCGGCCATTTCGTTACCGAAGAGGTCAGTAAGCTTTTTCGAGGCTTCCAGGAGGTGCCACAATGATGCACCGCGCCATGCGTCCGGACCCGCAGCAACAATCCATCCGTCCCGGTCTTGTGGGTCAGATGCCTTGAACATGCGTTCGTGCAGCTTGGGCGGAACCTTGACCAGTACGTGCCCGAGATCGAGGTCATCTATGATGACGTCGACGTATCTATCTCCATATAACTTATAAAGATCGTTGACCTGAGGCGACTGGTAGTATTCCCCATGTGCGGCAACGCCGAGGGCCGTAAGTTTGCGCTTTTCCTCCCGTCCGAAAATTCTGCTGATGACTTCAGGATGCAACGGAGGTGGCGGAGGGGATAGATGGCAAAGGCGAAGCCAAGCCTGACGTGGGGTCATTCCCAAGCGCCGCTGCTCAGTGTTGTGGTATTTATCTACAATCCAGATGATGGTCGCAGCACGAAGCTCTTCATACAACAGGCTAGCACTTTGGCGCGGGTCACGACCTTTAAGGGCGTGCGTACTGCCAAATGTTCTACCGGTAAAATGAGAGAGCAGTTGCGCAGAAAGGGTGCGGAAGAAGCGTTCGATTTTGGCCCGCAACCATGGCATGCCAACGATGGATCGCTGAGCACCACCAACGGCGTCGATGACTTTGGAGCGAACCCTAAGGTCCCCAAATACGCTAGTATTGTCGAAGACTAAATTGTTGGAGCTAACGCCTTCCCATGGAGTCTTACAACCGTAGCTCTTCGCTAGTGCAGTCTTGTCCTCCACTGCAAGCCGAACGGCATTGGTCATTGCGTCTACGTTTTCGCTCCAGGAAAACGACACACCGGTGAGATAGTCGCAGGAAGCGTCGATAACGGCTACAAACTTGACGCGTACGTGTTTGACCTTCTTGATCTCTGCCTTGGTCAGGTCCTTCCACTCTTTAGTTTTTCCAAGCAGAGTCAGCAAATCGCTCGTCCACGTGTCCCCTTGGGACACCATGCCGGGCCGATAAATCTGATGACCGGTCCCAGTAGAGTGGAACTTTGCGTCCGCGTACTCGTAGCCGTAACGCATAACGGCAACCCAGTAGGGTGGAATATGCGAAAACCGTCCGCGAAAGGCTGACTCGCTCATTAGCGATACATTTTCTAGGCGCTCGCTGAAGGCGAGCCCCTGATTGTGCTTGTCGATTTCTGCGTTACGTTCCTTCACCAAGACTTCGCAGCGTTCGTACATCCACGCTACAGACACTTCAGCTTCTGGCGCGAGATACTCACCGATGCACTGCTGAATGAGGCTTTCTTGCTCGCCTGTCAGCTTGGTAAGGAAATTGCCCGAGGTAGTGCTGCGTAGGTCAATAACGGCCATTGGAACGTCGCCGTAGAGCTCCAAGTTATAAACCCAGTTGTCTACTGTGTTCATCGAAGGAGGCTTCTTCCAAAGATAACCCCGAGGTTGCTCTGGAATTTGGCGGTTGTAGAGTTCTACATCCTGCTGATGTTTCTCATGCAGCTCTGCAATGATCGCCTGCTTCTGTTTGACCGTGCTCTTCCCTCGAGCAAGCTCGTTTCGATAAGCTACGGCAAAGTCAAATCTGCCGATCGCCATTTCCTGATCTTTAAGCGAATAATCGGCAAGCCTTCCATTTCGGCCTGCAGTAAGTCGTCGTAATGACTTTTCGGTGTAGTAATCGTATGTAACTTCACAGCGTGAAAGATCGTCCACGATCTCATCAATGAAGGAAAGCGGGAAATCCTGCTTGAGGCTAGATCCGTCCATACGCTCAAAGACAACGACTTCCTTGCCGCCAAAATGGAACTGCATGGGAATGCCATCAATCTTCCAGCGATCATGCCGGTGAATTCGGTAGAAGCGGCCACGTGTACTGCGTCGGCTTTCAATCACTGGCGGTTCTCCCACTTCAGGTCTGGCAATGAACGTGCAAGCTGAGCAGCCCACACTGGGGTATCCAGGGTGATGAACTCCTTGGAGGATTTCGTCAGCTTGTGATGTGCAAGGAGCCAGATTGTTGCCCAATAGCCTGCGGCGTGCTCTCCGACGTGCGCGCAAATTTCGCTGACCGTAGGTTTGCCATTTAGGTACACGAACTTCAAAACGGCTGCCGCATGTTTAGGCGCCGGATCACGCAGTGCTAAATTGTACAGTTCGGCCGTATCAACATCCTGAGGAGAGATGCTGTACTCACTCATCAAACTGATAGAGTGCACTCGGTCTGCAACAGCAGGGGCCATCAGCTGGATCGTTTGGTAGAGATCCAGACGCACTGCCTGGCTCAGCGGCTTGATAATCCGGTATTCACGGCGGCCGTTCGCAAAAACAACTAGTGCGTCTGGTGTGTGCTTAACCAGTTTCCCTTTGCTGTTCTTGAACTCAAAACTTGGCGGCTGCTCGCACACGTTGACGACCCCTTGTGTCGCGCAGCAGACCATGATGCATTTCCGCTCAAGAAGGCTTTCGTAGTCAGTCCAACGGCCGTACCAATTATTGGCCAAAGTTCCAGGCATAGAGCGACCGCCAACGAAGTTGAGCTTTCGCGTAGATACACTTGGCCCCAGGTCGAAATGCGGTGCGAAGTTTCTTGGTCCGGTTCGGTGTCCAGGAAACAGCGGCGATGTTGTTTGTGCCAGCATGGTCACATACTCCAAATGAGCTGCGGAACAGGGAGCTGCTCCATTTTGCCCGAAGAAAAAGCGGATCGAACTCGCGAAAACAACCAATTTCGGTGCACAGAAACAGTGAACCAGCGGACGGGTCAGAATAACTGGTGTGGACGTGTTTGTTGGGCTTAAGGCGCAAACTGTCAGTGTTTCTTGGGCTTGGACAACGCTTCTGCTAGTTCACATTTAGTGAACTAAGGTGTAGATTGGACAAACAGCATAGAGGGGAGGTCGACATGGTCGAGTGGGACCGGTCACAATCGAAGACGCGAGGCAGGCCACGCGTAGGAGTGTACAAGTCAAAGGCAAAAAGGTCTGAGGTCAGCATCGAAGTAGGCCGCAACGAAAAACCTGCGCGCAATAAGGCACAAGCTGTTCGTTCCGCCCGATTTGAGCCGGCTGTGTCTTTTGGCGAGTTGAAGGCGTTCGCGGTTGTTGTGCGTGAGGCGGCAATAAACCGTGTGAAACCACTGCAGAATGCAGCTCAGACCTTGGACAGTTCAAAATCAAGGATCACACAACTCATCCAAAAACTGGAAGTTGTTTACGGTCCTATGATCATCTCTGGGAGAAGTGCCAATGGTGCGGACGTGTCGATGAACGCCCGTAACCTGGCTGGACTGCATTACGTCTGTGAGTACTGGCATCGGCTGATCCAATCCCCCGACCCCCTAGTTCAACAGAGGATCAGGCTAGCGCTGGAGAAGTTGTTTGAAGAACAGTGGTCCGTGGTGGACGGTCAACTGGTTGCAAAAGAGCTACCCGGAGGTGGCAAAGGTTCCTGGAAGGAAGGACTCTTCTGAAGAATCGTTGTGTGCCGAGACCTTGTTGGCTCGCGAAACTACCACTTCTGGGATGGTCTTTTGCAGTTGAAAATGCCAACGGTGTTGCTTCAACCTACAATCAAGGTGCCCTAATCTTGATCATAGGCTGTCGAGTTTCGTCCTTGAACGGGCAGTTTGACAACGTTCGTCCCTAACTGCAGTCCGACCATCTCAACGGCTTGCTCATGAGCTGCACGTGCTATGGCGACAAGGGCGTTGTGAGCGGCGGTTTTGAAGCAATCATCACCAAAGCCCTCATGGACCTGCACCAATCTGGTGAGCACTCTGACAAGTAAACGTTCTTGGTTCTCATCCATGTGGGTTTTCGGAGTGCACCTCCGCCTCCTTCAGTGAAGCAGCCAGTTCCAAGAAGCGCTCGCCGCTCACGTGTCTGTGCCGAACGAGGTTTTCAGCTACTACTTCGACCAATCTCAACTCACCCTTGATCAGGCTGAGCGCGCTTGAGTACAGGCGCCGCAGATCATTTTCGACGGCCTTTGCGATACCTGGGTTATTGACTAGCCCACTGACGATGTGTCCGGGCCCCGCACGATAAAGCAAGCTGTCGCCCAGTCCTGCACCTAAGTGGAGAAGGCCGAGTAAATCAGTGCTTTGGGCGAGGTCTGAGTTTACACCGCCGCCTCCGCCTGTGCTCGGTTCTCCAAGAATGAGCTCCTCTGCACACCTGCCGGCCAACAATTGTATTACCAAACGCTCGGCCTCGCGGCGTGTTGGGACTCTGCCGTCGTGGGCAATTTCCGTGTAGCCACCTGTATTGCCGCTAGACGCAATGGAGATAGCGAGAAGTTCCCCTAAGCCAAGCAAATGAGATGCGACTGCATGTCCTGCCTCATGCACTGCAATGCGCCAGATCAACTCGGGTGAGCGATTGTCTGCTGGCGCAATTTGTTGCAAGAGGTCGGCAAGAACCATCGCTCGTTTCGAAACGCGCGCTGTGCGCCGTGCGGCCTTTACCCATTCCTGAACTATCGCTCCAGTGGCACCGGCCGCCAAGTGTGCGGCATTTGTTAGATCCGTTTCTTCCAGATCTTTACCGAGGTGTTGGCGCAAAATGCCCGACAGCGCGTCGTGATCAGGTAGGCCAATCTCGATTATTCTGGAGAACCTGCCAGGTCGGATAAGAGCTTCGTCAAGCTGCGGGTAATTCGTCGCTCCTATGACAATGAGGTTTTCGGTTTTGCTGCTAATCGCGCCATCCAGGGTCGTGAGCAGATGAGTAATTACCGGAAGCCACCAGTCGCGATTACGTGGATTCAAACTGGAGCGGGATGGCACCGCATCGATCTCATCAAGCAGCACAATTGCCGGAGCAACAGCCCGAGCAGCTGCGAACGTTTCGTCAATTTTTTTGATAACGCCGTCCAGGTAACCGTTCGAGGTCGCAAACCATTCTCCAACGCTGGTGCTAATAAGCGGCAAGTTGGCGCTTTTGGCTAAGCTTCGTACCAGTGAAGTTTTCCCGGTGCCGCTTTTCCCAGTGAGTATCGCCGAGCTTACAATATCGTTGAACGCCAGCTCGCCGCGTCGAAAGGCTTCAATGTCTGCAACCAAATCCATAGCAAAGTTCTTCGCCGCACCTAATCCGTGCAGTTCATGAACATGAGGGACGGTGTCGTCCGAGCGGACCACAGCAATTTTCCTGGCTTTGGTTTGTTTTAGACGGTCTACACATTCAGCAGCGCTACTGTTGTGCCTGATGCAGCTCACGATTTCGTTGAAATCTAAGCCAGCAACTAGATCGGCTGGAACATCGATTGGGCAACTTCCAGTCACTGCTTGGATGACTGAAGCGATGACCTCGCAACTGGGTAAAGGGAGTTTGATCCGCCGGTCAGCTGCCACGATGATTGATGGCGGCAGCAGTTCGTTTGGCTGCTGCGACACACCGAAGACCCTGCCGCCTCGTGCGAGGGTGCCCACAACATACTGAGACACATCATCGTGCTGCTTAGGAGATTTTACTGGCGTTGATTGCGATGTGTAATAGTCCCATTCGCCGATGGACCGCAGCGATCGACTGATTGGATTGACCCAGTCACTCGAAGGCGCTTGCACAATAGCACAATAGCTCAAACGCACTTCGAGTTCTCGCAGACCCGCGGCTCCTAGCACGCTGGTGAGAAGAGCTGTGGGAAGGAGCTTGGTTGCGTCTGTTGGCGGCCCTGGCTCAAGCTCATCTGCAAGTTCGTCGAGATAGTCTGCATGAGTCACGATCGTCTCCAGTGCATTTATTAGTTTCGCCGGCTGGGCAAAAACGGAGGGTTGGTGGCGCACCAAACAGAACGCGCAACAAAGCACGCTCCTTCTTTGAAGGTGACGTGGCGGAAGGCGAAAAGGGTGAAAGATGGTTTCTTAGTCTGTCAGCCCATATCGGGAGATGGGACCAAGTGCGTAGAACCTTGAGAAGGTTCGCGCCCAACGGCGGTTGCCGTCTATTGCGAAAAGCCCCGAGGTCAGAGCTCTACGCCCGTCCAAAAGAGATGGATGGCCGTAGACGGATCCTATCAGCGTCATTGTAGAGCGTTGCGTGTAAGTCCAATTGCGAAGGAGAGGTGCATCCCTTAGCAATGCTGTGTCTGGAGCCCAACCTCCCGCCAACTGGCGTAGATCTTGAGCTAATGCCTCCAAAGTACGAGCAGTAACCTCGGGGTCAGCACCCAAGTAATTGACCGCCTTATCATTGACCATGAGACATACTCACCAGTGTGCCGGGAAAAATCGGGGCATCGAGATCGATGTCCAAGATGCCTGCTACCGCCAGCTGGAGCACTGCTGGAATCGGTTCGGGGTGCCGCAGCTGGGCGGCAACTTGGCTGAGCGTGCTACGTCCGTTCAAAAGCAAGTGTCGAACAACGTTCAAACGGTCACTAGCGCTAATTCGCACATCAGACATGGTGACTCCATGCTGGTTCCAATGACGCTCTACCAAACTCCCAGGAACCATCAACAAAGTATGCCCAAGTGCATCGGCAATCCTCTTCACCTCTTTGAAGCGTTTGATAATTTCTACGTCTCTCCAGTACTTGTCCTCGACACAGACGATGGTGGCCGTAATGTCCTGCATGCCGACCCTGAAACTGCAGTAGCAACTTGCATTTAGTCCTTGCTCTTCCAATAAGGTGTCGATCTGGGGGATAGGTGGAAGGATGGTCACGGACCTTGCAGAACGAAGTAAGGCTTCAAACCGGCGGCGAAGTCTTGGTTTTATCAAAGGAGTTACAAGGGCAGGGCATTCGGACGTGGTTACAGACATGAATGTGCCTTTCGCGGCAAGCGCGTTATAAAACGATGAATAAGACTCATATGAGTATTCAGCCTGGTGGCGGCCGTGTTTAGCCAGTCTCAGAAACTAAAAGCAGGTATTCGTTGTCGTTCGAGATGAATTGAAGTTTGGATTATCCGTGCTCCTATCACCGAAGAAGTCACTAAGAAGAAAGCTTTACTACTTTGTTGCGCACCCAACAACTCTGCTTGGAAACAACTAGGCATTGCCTGCCAATCTCCAATAAGAGAACACAGACGCGTTCTAGCTGTTGGCGACCACGCGGGTTATGGAAAATGCGTTCAGAGACACCAATGATAGTTAAACATTAGATTTTTTAGTCAGTTGGTAGGCACACACTCCAGACGGAGGCTCCCTATCCCGTCCTAGTAAGTGCTTGAAGCAGCCTATCCTTTCCTAACACGCGGATGTTCGGCTTGCCGGTAAGCGTCTCTAGATGCGCTTAGGCAAGCCGATGTCGTTCGATTTGTATCCGCTTCCTAGCTGCACGACTAAGACCTGCGTTTAGGTTGTTGCCGGCGAGCAGCATAGTTCCCCGTTCACCAAAGCATGGCCTGCTGAATTCTTTTAGAGCCCAGGAGGCACCGTGCTGCGGCTGTCACTGATGCGTGACCGCCCTCTCGCTTCCATGCTCAACGACTAGCGGAACAATCATCAAAAGTCAAGTCTAAACGCACTAAAAGTGCATTTGGGGAGCGCTATGGTTAATGCTATGCTACTACATTTGGAGAAAAACAGTGGAAGAAGACCTACCAACAAGCTTTCAGGTAAAGGCAGCTCGTGCGCTTTTGGGCTGGACGCAACAAGACCTTGCGCAAGCCGCAGGCAAGGCGAAGAGAACAATCGCAAAGTTCGAGCTAGACTCCCCATTGGTCGAGAGGGGGAGCATTGAAGCAATCTCATCGGCCCTGGTCGAAGCCGGGATAAGTTTCATAAACGGGGATGATTATGTCGGTGTTTGTGTCAGAAAAATCCCTGCGGCGGCTAGCGAGGTTACCGCTTCCTAGCGCTCTCAACATCATTCTGCCCAACATGGCGGATTGACCTATGTCGACTTAGTTGCCCGCTGGGTCGAAGAAATCTGTTGCCAATTTTTGCAGATGGTGGGTTAGCCAATTTTTATACCCCGACGAGCCTACCATGTGTGTAAGTTCACAGGGTTACGTGTGGTAAGTCTACCATACAATGTTCGATAAATTTGATGAGATGGTATTAACGGAGATGGCATTGCTAATGATGCTGAAGTAATAGGAACTTAGGTGGCCCTTCGTCTATCGGTTAGGACTGGACCCTCTCACGGTCCAAAGAGGGGTTCGACTCCCCTAGGGCGTACCAGTCTTTACCTACTCCCCTTCCATTGAAGCGATATTGCAGCAGCGCGGATAGCCGCGGCAGTTGCCCCGCATGGTCGCGTAGCTCAACTGGAAAGAGCATCGGATTACGAATCCGAAGGCTGGAAATTCGAATTCTCCCGCGATCACCATGGATCTCGCGAGTATTCTTGTTCGGCCGAACGCACTCGCCAGGCACGATGCTCCCTCGCACCTGAAGAGTAGCCCAGGATCAAGATACGAGCGACATTGTCGGCAAAGTTTTAGTTGTGGCATTCAGCGCCACCCTGCCCCGTGTGATAAGGTCGACGGGAATGGGTAATGCAGATGATGTGGCAGGTTCCGGATCTGCTTGAGACTAGCACCTACTCGGAGAGCATGGACGTCAATCAGACGGTTCGGACCGCGGTAGAAACAAGGATCGGCGACCTGATCCTTGTGACGTAGCGGAGCGCGCAGGTGAGCTTGGTCTTTGTCCTGATCACATGAGGATCTGATCAGATTGTTGGCGTGCTGCTAGCCGACAGGTCTTCTGGCTCATCGAGTTCAGCATAGACTTCATGTGGTTCATGGGAGTCCTCTTGCCAATGATTCCGTGCAGCCGCAACGACCAATTCATCGTTGTGCTCAACCACAGTGATGATTGTCTTCCTACCTACTGTAAGGTTCTTGCTGCCTGGAATTTTACCTCGCTTGGCAATGCCAGGAAACATCTCAAGATTGTCGGTGGCATCGAAAAAATCCTTTCGGAACTCTTCGGCCGCCCTATCACCGAAGTTCAATGCGATGTGCTCGGCCTGCTGTTCCACCCACTGTAGAGCTGGTTCAGATATCCGCACTCTCTTCGGAATCAGCTGGCCTTTTTGCTGCGAGCTGCCCGACCACGTTCGATAGCGGCGTCGATGCGGCGACGTGCGGTATCTAAATCAACCATCTCTCCCCGCTTAACAGCTGCTATTCCTTCCGCATCGATCAGGATGTCCTTGCCCTCCCGATCAATGTAGAATTGCATTGCCTGCAACATGACCCACGTTCTGTCACGATCGAGTGCCGAACCAATCTGACTGAAAGCTTCAAGCATCGCATCAGGAACGCGGATAGAAATTTGGGTACGTCCGTCTGTCATGAAAACCTCCGTATCACGATGCATCACAGTGTATCACAACAGAGCTAGGGTCAAGGTCGGCCTCTCAACAGCTTTAACGATTAGTATGTGGTAGGTCGGGGTAGAAACTAAAAACCTGCCAACGCGCATTTTGGCTTTGCAGAGCTGTTAATGCTCCTGAATGGTAATGGGTAGTAGATCGAGATAGGGGTATAGATGGCAGACAAATTTTCCGTTTGGCAACTGAGTTGTGAATAGGAGCTCGGAAGACCAACCACCCAGCTCTGCTGCTATGCTGGATCGTCCAAACTATAAACAACGTCCACCATTACAGCGTACATGTCTGGGGGTGGGCGCAACGCAGTATAGGTCTTCGACCCCTGTATGGCCTCTGCCTCTGGCCAAAACTTATAGGATGCAAACAGGATCGTCGCAGCTACCTTAGGTGCCGAGACATTGGTCGACATTGCAATGGCTGGCCAGAGCGGACCTGCTCAAAGGTACGTCACTGGCCGTATGGCCGGTCAGCAAGAACTAGTAGAAGCAAGTGCTGTGACCGTATTCGCACCGAGCGAAAAACTTCGGTTGTTCGATGCTGATGGTCTCCGCCTGATTCAAGAAAAATACCTGAGGTCAGGGGGCAGTGTTTTTGTCGGCTGTAGTGTCTTGCCCTTATAAGCAGTCCGGCAGATTGCCATCTGGATGCCTGCCCGTCTCAGCTCTTCGGAGAGTACGCAGCTGCACGATAGCTACCATTTCAAAGCTCCTACTTCTACGTTCCGTCTGATCGTCATGGACAGATCGCCCGATCTGTTTTATAACCATCTAGTCGGAAATAAATTGAATGTCGAACATGGGGCGAAAGCGCATCATAGACCAGCAGGCTATTCTCGATGCCGGCGAGGCGGTGGTTGCTCGACTGGGTGCCGCGGGCTTGACATTGGATGCCGTGGCTGCCGAGGCTGGTATTAGCAAAGCCAGTGTCATCTATGATTTCAAGACCAAACAAGCCTTGATCGAGGCGATCGTGGAGCGGGCCTTTCGGCTCGACCGCGAGTATCACGCAGCAGCCGAGGTAGACCTTGCCTCATCTGATAGTCTCGCCATTCGCGGGCGCATAAAGTTTGCAGAAGAGCCGCCTTCAGAGGAGATTAAGCCTGTTGCGATCGGCCTTAGTGTGGCTCTGACGCTCGACCCGGCCTTGCGTGCGCGCATGAAAAAGAGCCAAGCGGAGACTATCAGCCGGATCGTCGAAACCGCCTCTTCCCCGCGTGGCGCTCTCCTGGCCTATCTGGCCCTGGAGGGGCTAAAATTTCTTGAGCATCTGGATTTCCATCATTTCGATCCTACTGATCGCTCGCGAATAATTCGTGAAATCAATTGGCTGGTGGCCGAAACCCCATCGGATGACAAAGCCGTCAGCTAGCACCTAATAAGGGAAGACGACCATGACTGAACCAGACGATGCGGCCATCACCGCAGCGAGCGTTGCTGCTTGGCCAATCACCAGAATCTTTATCACTGGTGGTAGTGGTTATGTTGGCCGCAATCTGATCCGCCACTTTATCGACAAGGACATTCCCGTGACCGCTCTAGCGCGATCCGACAAGTCCGAGAGAGTGGTTGCAGAACTCGGCGCGACACCGTTTTCAGGCGATCTTTTCTGCGCCGATCTGGTGAGCGGCATGGAGGACTGTAACGTACTGATCCATGCCGCCGCCGATACCGATCATGGGCCGGGCACTCAAAACCAGCAGCTCGTCAATGTAGACGGCACCAAGGCCGTGTTCGAGGCTGCACGGGCCGGGGGTATCCAGCGCGCGATTTACCTTAGCACGGAGTCCGTATTGGCTGATGGGCGCCCCCTAATCGATGTCGATGAACGCCATCCTTTGCCGCGCCAATCCGCCGGATCGTATTCTCGCAGCAAGGCCGCGGCCGAGGGCTGTGCCCTCTCTTACAATAGCCGTGACATGGCAGTCATAGCCGTTCGGCCCCGTTTTGTCTGGGGGCGTGATGACACGACTGCTCTGCCAAATTTGATTGGTGCTGTTCACTCGGGGCATTTTGCCTGGATCAGCGGCGGCGACTATCTCACGACGACAACCCATGTCGCCAATCTCTGCCATGGCATCGAGCTAGCTATCGCCAGGGGCAGAGGTGGCGAGATCTATTTCCTTGGCGATGAGGAGCCCGTCCGCTTCCGTGATTTCGCAGCCGCCCTGATGGCAACGCAAGGCGTCACGGCGCCAGAAAAGTCGGTGCCGCGCACCTTGCTCCGTTTCATCGCCGGTGTGAGTGATCGGCTGCACAAGCTTTCGGGTGGGAAGATGACCGGCCCGTTGACCCTGCAGTCCTTCGCCACCTCCGCCGTTACGATAACGCTCAACATCGGCAAAGCGCGCCGCGAACTCGGCTACGCGCCTATCATGACGCGAGAAGCAGGCTTGGCTGAAATGGCGCCCGTCCATACTTAACCCATTCTGACCATTTAGCACTTTCTCGAAACAGAGAAAGCAGACCTTGCACTTCTGAGTTTGCTATCGGCTGCGCATTGGCGCGATGTACCCTAATGCGCGTATTGGATGGTCAAAGAGTCGTAACGGTGCGGGATGACTGGTTCACTAGGACCGCCGTCCGGTCACTCCTCCATAGACACCTGCAAGGGCGTTCTGATAAAGATTTTCTCCACATAATAATCGCGCATGGTGGAAAATGTCAGAACGAATGTTTAGTGAGTTTGTAGTTGAGCGTGCGGTGGGTGATGACGCGCTGACTATCGCGGATGCCTACCGCCAAGCATTCGGCTTCACGGCTGACAGAACCGGCGCGTACATCCAACAGGTAGGGCTGGAGAATTTTCGAGTAGCGCGAGTCAACGACGAATTCGCCGCCGTAATGGCCGTCCTTGAAACGGCGCACTGGTTAGGCGGCAAGCCGGTTCGGGCGGTGAACGTCGCGCATGTCGCGATTGATCCCGCTTGGCGGGGAGTTGGGCTGGCAGGGCGGTTTTTAGATGCGGTTTGTAAAGAGGCTTCGTCCGGCGGCAGCGCGCTGGCTACCCTCTTTGCGTCTACCCGCCCCGTCTATAGGCGCGCGGGCTTCGCGTTGGCGGGTGTGGAGATGGTCTACGAGGCACAAACATCGGCCATGCCGCGCGTACGCGACGCCGCCTTCCGCCGGTTACCGGAGCCTGACGTCCTCTCTGCTGTGAAGGCGTTGTACCTAGAGCACAGCGCTGAAGAGTCGGGCGTCCTGCTGCGAAGTGAGGCCCACTGGGCCAACCTTTTAGCAGGCAATGTGTCGGTTTACTGGAGTATGGCTGTAAATGCTGCGGGCTATGTAGTGATCGATACGTCCGACACCGATTGCCTCGTGCTGAGAGATTGGGTCGCGCGAAACGGGAATGCAGCGGCAGGTATTTTAAGTCTGCTCGGAACCTTCTCGTCGGTGTACCCACGAGTTCGGTGGCACGGATCGCCCCACGACTCGCTTGTCTTCGCCATGCCGGACAAGGGCTGGCAGCTGGTGCATCAGGAAGAGTGGTTGGCTTGCGTCCTCGATCCTGTTCGGGCGCTCGAGCAGCGGGGGTACAGGTCTGATGGTGCACTTGCGCTGGAACTGTCCTCCGGCGCAGGGACTACTCAACTACTGGTTACTGTACGTGACGGCCAGGCATCCTGCGCTGCGCCAACTGGCGACCAGCCAATCATCCGAATGGCTCTAGGTGACTTGGGAACTCTGTTGACTGGGCACCGATCAGCGGGATTTCTCTCACGCGCAGGAGTATTGGTTGGCGACGTGGCCGCAATTGAAATGGCCGACTCGCTGTTCGCTGGGCCGTTACCTTGGGTCGGCGAACACTTCTAGACATTGGAGCCAAGATGCAGAGCGCGCTCATAGCCAATATCCGTTCGGCCTCGCCGAACATGACGCCGGCACTCTCGCGCGTAGCAGACCACGTCTTGGCTAACCCGCAGGCCGCGCTTTATCAGAGTATTACGGAGTTAGCCGAAGAGGCCAGTTCGTCTGAAGCCAGTGTTATGCGCTTTTGCCGTGAACTGGGCTTCAGCGGTTTCCAGAATTTCAAGCTGATGCTTGCCCAGGAACTGGCAACCCAAGGGCAGGCCAATGCTCCAGTTGCCGGGGCCGACTCCGTTCAAGTGTTGATTGAAACCGCCAAGGTGGCTCTAGACGAGACCGAGCGTCTGCTCGACCGAAATATCCTGAAAACTGTCGCCGCCGAATTGATCGCGGCTGCCACCATCGAAATTTTTGGTGTCGCAGCTTCTGCAATTACCGCGCAGTATCTTGAGTACAAGTTGACCAGGTTGGGACTGAGGGCACGTTCGGTGGCCGATGCGCACCTGGCGACCATGATTGCAGCTACGTCAGACGCATCCGCGGTGCACATCCTTGTCTCCAGTTCTGGATCAACAATCGATGTCGTGCGCGTAGCGGAACTCGCGCACGCGCGCGGTGCACGAACCATTATCATCACCAATAGGTCTAAAAGCCCGTTGGCAGCCACGAGCGATCATGTGTTGCTGGCATCTTGGCCAGAAACACCACTCACCGGCGGAGCGTTCCCATCCAAGATTAGCCAGTTGCTGATCGTGGACGCTCTAGTAGCACATATTACGGAGGCTGATCCTAACCGTGTCGACACTATCAAGGACACCGCGAGCAGCGTTAGTGACCGCAACTTCTAATCAGCCGACGCTCGCCATCGACATCGGCGGCACCAAGATCGCTCTTGCCGTTGTCACCGACAACCAAGTGACAAAGCGCATCCAGGTGTCGACGCCTAGGTCCGGCCGAGGCGCTGACATTGTCGAGGTGATCGGCGACATCGCAGCCCGGTTGCCGATAACCAAGGCCGCTGGAGTCGCCACGACGGGTATCGTCGACCAGGGGTGCCTAACCGCGCTGAACCCGGCGACACTGCCAATCGAGGATCGCTTTCCGCTCGTCGATTCCTTGCGGAAACGTCTCGGCCGGCCAGTACTTGCGATCAACGATGCGCAGGCCGCTGCCTTGGCAGAATACCGGTTTGGCGAAGGCCAAGGTGCTGGTCGGATGGCATTCGTTACCGTATCAACCGGTATCGGCGCCGGCATCGTCTTGGATGGCAAGCTTCAAGTCGGCTCTTGGGGCCTAGCTGGGCATGTTGGGCACATGGTGGCCGAGCTCCATGGCCCAATTTGTGGCTGCGGGCGGAGAGGCTGCGTAGAACGTTTAGCGTCTGGCAGCGCGATTGGAGAGACAGCAAGCGAAGTGCTCGGACGTACGGTTTCAGCACCCGAGGTCTTCGCTGCCGCTGCCGCAGGGGACGGACGGTGCATTGAACTCCTGGATAGGGCGTCGGCAGCGTTGGTCAGCATCTTGTGCGACCTGACGGCTGTCTTGGACCTCGACCGTATTGTCCTCGGCGGGGGAGTGGGGCTCGCCGAAGGTTTTCTCGCTCGGGTTACGAGTGCCATGGAATGCCAGCCAGCCGTCTATCAGCGCCCCATCTTCCGAGCTGCCCTTGGTGCGGACGCCGGACTGATAGGCGTCGCCGTTCTGACGCTGGAGGAAATTGTCACTTAATAATTCTGATTGACGAAAATAGTCATCTTACATACGAATGAGTTTGGTAAACTCAGGAGTTCGGATGATTATCTCCGCAAGGACAGTTCTGGATCAGCTACGCGGGCAGCTGGTTGTTTCCTGCCAGGCTGCCGCTGAGAGCCCTCTGGCGCGGCCAATCCACATCGTCGCGTTGGCCAAGGCTGCTGTCATTGGCGGCGCAAGGGCCGTGCGCATTGAAGGTATCGAGAATGTCCGTACGGTTCGCAGCGCTGTGGACGTTCCGATTTTGGGTATCGTTAAGGCGCAACATCCTGGCTTTGAAGCGTTCATTACGACAACAGTCGCCGAGGTGGACGCTTTGGCCGAGGCTGGCGCCGACATAATTGCTTTCGACGCCACCGATCGGGCTCGCCCCGTTCCTGTCGCTGAGGTCGTGGCGGCGATTCATCGGCACGGCCGCAGCGCCATGGCAGACATCAGCACTTTGGCAGAAGCGCGCGCCGCGATCGATGCGGGAGCCGACGTCGCCGGCACGACGCTGGCCGGCTACACGCATTATTCCAGTGCCCTTACAGGCCCGGATTTCCCCCTCATGTCGGAACTGGCCGCAGCTCGTCTGCCCTTCGTGGCCGAGGGCCGCATCTGGGAGCCGGCGGAAGCTGCCCACGCCCTAACTTTGGGGGCGTTTTTCGTTGTTGTCGGATCCGCCATCACGCGTCCTGACGATATCACCCGGCGCTATGCCGAAGCTGTAGCAGCGGCCCGTCCGCGCCTTGGAGAAACTGCATGACCACACAATATCGCGTCGCTGTCATCGGCGCCGGCTTTATGGGTTCGATGCACGCGTCCATCTTCTCGCGCGAGCCGCGCGCCAAGCTGGTGGCCATCGTCGACTTTAATATCGAGCTGGCCCGCTCGGTGGCAGCTCGCCTTGGTACAGATGTCAAAGCTTATGCGAGCCACGAGGAACTGCTAGCCGCCGAGAAACTCGACCTTGTCAGCATCTGCACGCCCGATCACCTGCATCTCAAGCCGGCGCTCGACATCGCCGCCAAGGGCATCAACCTTTTCGTCGAGAAGCCGATCGCCTCGACCATTGAGGATGGTCAGAAGATCGTTGACGCCTGTAAGGCCGCTGGCGTCAAGCTCGGCATTGGCTACCTGCTGCGCTTCGATCCTCGCTACTTCAAGGCGCGCGAGTTGATGCAGACCGGCAAAATCGGCACACCCATCCATATATACACCCGCCGCAACAGCGCCCGCACCGAAGGTCCAAAGCGCTATGGCGGTACCCTGCCGTTAGCCTTGCACGTGACGGTGCACGACGTCGATCTGGTGCTCTGGATGCTTGAGGGCCAGACCCCGGTTTCGGTCTATGCGCAACAGACCGACATCCTGCTCGGCGACATCGGCACCCAGGACACTATCGCGGCGATGGTGCGGTTTTCGGGCGGTACGCTGGTGAACTTCGAAAGCGCCTGGTCGCTGCCGGCCGGCGCCCGTCACATGATTGATGCCCGCATGGAGTTGATCGGCACTGAAGGCTCGTTTGAAGTGCAGTGCGGCGATAGCGGCCTCTACTTCGCAGACAATCAAACATCGCGCGAGATCGATACCCAGCATTGGCCAATGTTTGGCGATGTGGTGGGCGGCGATCTGCGCCAGCAGTTGAGCAGCGTGCTCGAATGGCTCGACGGTCGACCTTCGCAGGTGGCCACGGGCGAGGAAGCATTGCGCTCGTTGGAATTGACGCGAGCCATGATCCGTTCCGCCGAGAGTGGGCTGGTGGAACGGCTTTAGCGTCGATCGCATGGCCCCGCGTAGCGGTGCCGCACAGGGAACGAAGTAAGGGAACGGAAATGAAAAGACGCAGTCTTATTGCTTTTACAGCGGCACTTGCCGCCACAGCCGCAATGCCTGTTTTCGCGCAGGATACCGACAAGCCATTTGCGGGTACTCGACTTGCCGTGCTGATGGAGGGTCATCCAACTACGGATGGCATTCAGGCATTGCTGCCCGAGTTCACCGCCGCCACTGGGATCGAAGTCGAGCTCGAAGTGGTACCTGAATCCGATATCACCGCCAAGATGCTGCTTGAATTCTCGTCGGGCTCGGGCCGCTATGACGTGGTGCAGAACAACATTATCTTCGTCCCTGGTTTTGTGGAGGCCGGCTACATCGAGCCGCTCGACGATCTCGAGGCGCAGAACCCCAACTTCATCGACCGGGCTGACTTCGTGCCGGGCTACCTCAATACCAACATCCTCGACGGTAAGCTTTACGGCCTGCCGGTCTATGGCGAGAGCACCTTCTTGATGTATCGCAAGGACCTATTCGAAGAATACGGCATTGCTCCACCTCAAAGCTTCACTGAAATCGAAGCAGCGGCAAAAACCATCGAGGAGAAATCCAACGGTGAGATCACTGGCATCACTATGCGTGGTGCTCAGGGCATCCATAGTGTGTATGTTTGGGCCGGTTGGCTCTGGGGCTTCGGTGGTGAATTCATCGATGCTAGCGGCAAATCGGCGCTGGCTACTCCAGAAGCTGCCAACTCCTTGGAAGCTTTCGCCCGAGTTCTTAACGAGTACGGCCCGGTTGGCGTCGCCAATTTCGGGTGGGAAGAAAACCGCGTCTTATTCCAGCAGGGTAAGGCTGGTATGACGCTCGATGCGACTGTTAACGGCGCTTTCAACGAAGATCCCGAAGTTTCCTCTGTCGTCGGAAAAGTCGGCTACATTCCTGTGCCCACCGAAACTGACGCGCTCAAGGGCGGATCCTCGTCCCTAGCCGTACACAGCCTATACGTTTCCGCCGCATCACAGAATAAGGAAGCAGCCTGGCTGTTCGCGTCTTGGGCCACCGCTAAGGAGCAGCAGATTAAGTCGCTTGAGATCGCACCAAACTCAGGCGTCACTTCGCTGCGCGCACTGGCATCGGACGCCTTTAGCTCGCGCTACGGCGCCTTCAAGGATGCAATGATCGAGTCGATCAACCAAGGCAACCCGCAGTACCTCCCCACTGTGGCTGCGGCGAACGAGATCATCAACAATGCCGGCATAGCGGTGTCCAAGGTCCTGGCCGGAACAGCCAGTGCCACCGAGGCTCTGGCCGAAGCCGATGCTGCCAACGCGGCTGCACTCTCGCGCTGAGGGTGCCTGCGGCCCCGTCACGTTCAATCCTCCCACGTGACGGGGTCTTCCTCAAGGATCTGCCATGACCAAAGACTCGTCTTCATTGTTTTACCGCCCGGTCATGGTTTTCATGGGGGCTGTCTCGGTCATCATCACCGTCTATGTGGTTTGGTTGACGATGCAGAACATTTCTCTGCTCCGACCCGGCCAGCAACAATTCATCGGTCTTGATAACTATTTGCGCTTGCTGTTTGACGCGCGCGGCTTGGCCGCCCTCGGGCGCACCGTGATGTTCACCATTGCCGCAACTGTCATCGAGCTTGTTCTCGGTTTGGGCATCGCCCTCCTACTCGACCGTGAGTTCATCGCGAAGCGGGTGGTCCGAGCACTGATTCTGGTGCCCATCGTTATGACGCCGGTCGTCGTCGGCCTTACCTGGCGCTTCCTTTTTGATCCGTCGAGCGGTATGGCCAACTACCTGCTGTCGACACTTGGCATTGAGGCTGTCGACTGGTTGGGAAGTCCCAGTGTCGCGATCTTTGCGCTGCTGATCGCCGATATATGGCAGTGGACACCCTTCGTCGTGCTGCTGACAATGGCCTCGCTGGAGTCGTTGCCTGGCGACCCGCAGAACGCTGCGCGCGTTGACGGTGCACGCGAATGGCAGGTGCTGTGGCACATTACTCTGCCGATGTTGCAACGGGCCCTCCTGGTCGTGGGCATCATCCGAGCCATCGACAGCATAAAGGCGTTTGACATCTTCTATATCATGACTCGTGGTGGGCCGGCCCTCTCGACGGAAACGCTTAATCTTTACGGTTACATAGTCGCCTTTACCAACTTCGACATCTCCTATGCGCTGACCATCGCCATGGTGCTGACGATCCTGACCAACGTGGCGCTACTGGCGGTCTATGGCTTCGCTTTCCGCCCCAGGAGGACCGCATGACAGTTCGCAAGATAGCTTTCTACATTACAATAGTCGTTCTTGTCGTGATCGTGCTGTTCCCGCTCTATTGGGTGGTTGTTACCTCTATCAAATCTATCCGGGACGCCTTCGCCATCCCCCCGGTTTGGTTTTTTGAGCCGACTTGGGAGAGCTACGGGAAAGTACTGAGCAATGGCGTGTTCGTACGCGCTTTTGTCAACAGCGTCATTGTTTCGTTCAGCGCTTCCATCATCGCAGTTGGAATTGGTGCTTTGGCGGCCTACGGCTTGGTCCAGCAGAATGACAAGGTAAAGCAGGACAACGAGAAGTTCGTTCTAAGCCTACGCATTGCACCGCCCATTATCTTTGTCATTCCGACCTACTTTCTGGCGTCGCAGCTAAAGCTTCTGAACAATCATTGGCTGCTGATCGCGATCTACGCCTTCATCAACATCCCGTTCGCCATCTCCATGCTGCTGACCTTCTTCGATGACATCCCGCGCGAATTACGTGATGCAGCCAAAGTTGACGGCGCCCGGGAGTTCACGATTTTCCGGGAGGTGTTCCTACCTGTTGCCAAGGGCGGCATCATTGCGACCCTGATCATGTGTGTACTGTTCACCTGGAACGAGTTCTTCATCGCCCTGGTCCTTTCGGGCCGTGACACGCAGACCCTGCCGGTCAGCATCACGTCCTTCCTCACCTTTCAGGGCGTCCAGTGGGGCCCGCTCACTGCCGCTGCAACACTGGTCATGCTGCCCATGCTGGTCCTCGGCATGTTGGTCCAGGGTCAGATCGTCCGAGGCATGTCCCTCGGCAGCATAAAAGGATAGATTATGTCCAAGCTTTCGCTACAGCTGACGAGCATCACCAAATCATACGGGACAACGCCAGTGCTCAAGGGCATCAGTGTCGATGCCGAAGAAGGTGCTTTCGTTGTCCTGCTCGGGCCTTCGGGGTGCGGCAAGTCCACGCTGCTGCACTCTATTGCTGGCCTTTATCCAATCGACAGCGGAGATATCGTCATCGAGGGGCGATCAGTGGCGGATGTGCCAACCAGAGATCGGGACGTGGCCATGGTGTTCCAGTCTTACGCTCTCTACCCCAACATGACCGTTGCCCAAAATATTGGGTTTCCGCTGCGCATGCGCAAAATGCCGGCCGAACAGATTTCCCGACGCGTCGACGAGGTGGCGCGGATGCTGCAGATAGAACCGCTGCTGCAGCGCCGACCGCGCGATCTGTCGGGTGGCCAACGGCAACGCGTTGCAATCGGGCGAGCCCTGGTACGCGATCCCAAGATTTTCCTGTTTGATGAGCCGCTCAGCAATCTCGATGCTACACTGCGGGTTGAGACGCGCTCCGAAATCAAGCGGCTCCACGCGCAGCTTGGCAAGACCATGATTTACGTGACGCACGACCAGATCGAAGCGATGACCCTGGCGACCAAGATTGTCGTAATGAACAAGGGCGATATCCAGCAGATCGGTTCTCCACACGAGGTCTATCACCGTCCAGCTAACCTATTCGTCGCCCGCTTCGTCGGCTCGCCTACGATGCAGATGTTCTCGGGCAGCCTAGTGAGTGGCAGGGACGGCGAACCGACTTTCGACGACGGCAAAGGTTGGTCCATCAAAGCTTCGGGGATCAATCGCTCTGATGTTGGCCGGTCAGTGTTGCTTGGTCTGCGTCCAGAGCACATTGCGTTGGCCACTCCCGGTACCGGTGAAAAGGCTATTGTGGAGGCAGTGGAGCCCACCGGTCCTGAAGACAACGTGGTGCTTACAATTCGGGGTCAGAAGGCCTTCGCTCGCTTTGCGACAGCTAGCGTTGAAGCGGGTACTACCGTTGATGTCATCCTGGACCGGGCCAAGGCATCGCTGTTCGCAGCCGACACCGGCTTGCGCCTGAACTAGGTTTATTTCAATGAAGATCATCGTCCGAGCCACTGCCGACGCAGTAGCTGATGAAGTGCATGCCTTGCTGATGGCGCATTTGCAGAGCCAACCGACCACAGTCATGGGTCTTCCTACTGGAGCCACGCCTCTGCCGATTTATGCGCGCTTAGTGGATAGCTATCGCGCCGGCCGCGTATCTTGGAAGGGAGTCACAACATTCAATCTCGACGAATATATCGGCTTAGGAGAAGCTCACCCCGCCTCGTACGCAGCTTATATGCGTCGCGAACTCTTCGATCACATCGATTGTCCTCCGGCGCAGAGGCACATCCCCAATGGAATGGCTTTTGATGCAGATGCGGAGTCATCGGCCTATGAAGAGGCAATCGCCGCCGCTGGCGGCTTGGATCTGATGCTTCTCGGCCTTGGCCGCAACGGTCACATCGGGTTCAATGAACCGGGGTCCGATTTTGCATCCAGGACACGTCCGGTCGACTTGACGCAATCGACTCTCCTAGCCAATTCCACGTTCTTCAACTTGGACGAGAAGCAGCCGACCAAGGCAATATCCATGGGGATCGGTACCATCCTCGAGGCCCGCAGAACGATCATCGTAGCGACTGGAAGCACAAAAGCGGAGTCCGTCCAGCGATCGATTCGAGGGGATCCTACCATTGAAATGCCTGGCTCCGCTCTTCAACTGGCGAGGGATGTCACTTTCGTTCTGGACCAAGCTGCATCTTCCCTCCTCTGACCTGCGCAGTGTTTCAAATCGCGAGGCGATCCACGTCTCAAGCACGGATGTGCGTAGCTGCACCGGTTGCCCCTGAGACGGTGAGGGCAAGACGGAGCGCTACTACATGCGCGGGACGGCTCGAACCACCACTGAGGCTGTAACAAGAGGGACACGATAATGGCGGAGCTTTTTGCTATATCGGCGGCCAGGATTTTCGATAGCGAGCAGTGGCACGAGGAATCAGCCTTGCTCATCGAAGACGGGCGAGTTCAAGCAGTAGTAGCGTCAGAGAAAATCCCCGCCGCCGCGAGCCGGCTCGACCTGGATACTGGCTGCCTCGTTCCGGGCTTCGTGGACCTGCAAGTGAATGGCGGCCGGGGCGTGCTGTTCAACAATCAGACTGACCTGCAGGCCATCAGGACCATATGTGCCGCCCATGCTCAGTTCGGCACAACCGCATTACTGCCTACTCTGATTACTGACACCCCCACCGCAACCGAGGCGGCCATTTCGGCAGGCGCTGAGGCCGCCCGTGCCGGTGTACTTGGCTTCCTGGGGCTTCACTTGGAAGGTCCGCATCTAGCAGTGGCCCGGAAGGGTACGCATGATGGTAGTCTCATCCGACTAATGACCAGTGCTGACGAGGCGGTACTCATTGCGGCAAGGCAGAAAGTACCGAACCTACTTGTCACCGTGGCACCCGAAACTGTCCCGCCCGATCAGATCGGCCGCTTGGTCGCAGCGGGGATCATTATCAGCATCGGGCACTCGGATGCGGACTTTGCAACTGCAAACGCCGCATTTTCGTCTGGCGCGTCTCACGCCACCCACCTGTTCAATGCGATGAGCCAACTGACCAACCGTGAGCCTGGGGTCGTCGGCGCGGTCCTGGACTCACCCCAGGTGCACGCTGGGCTAATCGCGGATGGCGTTCATGTTCATGCGGCCAGCATCCGGACAGCCCTTGCCACCAAAAAGGCTTCAGGCAAGATATTCCTGGTTACGGATGCGATGTCGCAGACCGGTTCCGACCTAACCAGTTTCGATTTGAACGGCCGAACGGTTCATCGCGCCAACGGCGCGCTTCGGCTGGCCGATGGCACCCTTGCCGGCGCCGATCTAGACATGATCGACGCGGTCCGCTTCATGCAGGATCACGTCGGCCTCAGTTTCGACGAGGCGCTAAGGATGGCCTCTCTCTATCCATCGCAGGCCGTTGGCGATGCCGCCCGGGGGCACCTGAAGCCGGACGCTCGAGCGGACTTCATCCTTTTGGATGCGGCCCAACTTGTCCAAGGCACTTGGATTGGTGGTGTGAATGTATTCGATCCTGGTAGGAACAAGGGCTCTCTGACTTTCTCGGGCGCTGCAACCGGATAAAGCTTAGCATTCGGGCGATGTCGGTTGCCCGCGCTCATGCGGCCCTTTTCTTCTCCCTAAGCTCGGCGATCCCGTCCGTGGTCTAGCTGGTCACCGCAAGTGGTGACTTATTTTGCCCAACCAGCTGTCGCCCGCCGGGGAGGCTCGATCATGTTTGATGACAGCTTGTTCGCAGGAGCCGCAAATGAACAGAATCACGGTCCGAATGGATCGAGATGCGTTCGAGAAAATCGATAGGTGGATATGTGCATCGTGAAGTGCTGCCGACCAACCCACCGAGCGTCGAATACAGCCTGACATCATTAGGGCACTCCTTGTTCAGCGAAATGCAGCGTTTACTGCTTTGGGCAGAAGCTAATCACGCGAGCGTGGACACCGCCCGTGCTGCGTTCGACCTCGAGCGACGCGAAGGATAGCGTCTGCAGCTTGCCCGCACTGTGGAAAAGGGATGGCTTACTTCACAAACCCTCTACATCCGCGGTCAGCTAGGCTAATATTGCTGCCTAGCCGCTCTCTAAGCCATCCTGCCGTTCTACAAGAGGAAAACACCTTTCAAAAGCTGCCCAGAACCGTGGAGGTTTCTGGTGACAGGTGTTCAAGATGGATCGCTTGTAAGTCAGCTCAATGATTGCCAGAACTCCGGCTTGTGTCTTGGAAACTCAACCTAGGCCACGGTCAACCTTACTGGCGAGTCCTTTGCATGGTGAGAACATTTCGCAATGTATCAATTAAGCAAGGAGTAGCGAAATGGGCAAAGCCGGCCTAGATGACTTGGACCGAAGGATACTTACGGCACTGCAGGAGAATAACAGAGTGTCCTTCTCCGAATTGGCGGTTATTGTCCGTTCCTCTGCCGCGTCTTGCATGCGGCGCGTCAACAAGCTGCGGCAATCCGGCGTCATCGTCGGGGACGTGTGCCTTGTCGACCCCAAAGCCGTCGGTCAATCCTTAACGGTGGTCATTACGGTTGAACTAGATCGAGAGCGTCTTGATCTGGTGAACGATTTCAAGAGGGCGATGCGTGCTACTAAGGAAGTTACTCAGTGTTACATGGTGACCGGCGATGCTGATTTTGTCCTGATTGTCGCTGTCGAAGACATTGAGACGTTCAACGAATTTGTGACTGAGAAGCTTTATACTAACCGAAACATTCGGAAATTTCGGAGCATGATCACTCTGGATCGAGTGAAATTCGAACCCAGGGTTACCCTCTAGCTTATGCGTGGAGAGATGACGCCTACTGATCCTACAGTGTCGGCTATCGGGGCGGGTGAGGCATACTAAGTGGACAGCAGCATGCCCGACCGATTTAGGAACGTTGCTTAAGGAAAGAGCGAAGTCCTCAGCGCAGTCAGACCACCAATTGATTTATAGCACCGACCTAATCGATCTCCGTGCGGTCACGTTTGTCTCTTTCGGTGCGGCAAGAACACGCCAGCAATTTTACTACTCCTGCAGCATCGCCGCGCTGCTTGGCCCAACGTCGCCGGGTCCATGATCACTGACAGCCATTACGTTTCGGGCCTTTGCTGCGTTTGCAGAGAACTCCGCAGCGCAATTTTCCGTCCGTTGATCGTTGCAGCAGGTCCGAGCATCTCCCCGACCACGTCGCTTATCCATGTGAACGAACACAGAGGAACATAATGAAAATTGCATTTGGAGGCTAATTTTGTAGGTCACGCAGCGACCGCTAGGTCGAAATGAAACACCAGCGTCAGTTTATCATGGCATTCATGTAGGGAGTAAAGCCTGTTGCGTCGGGTACAAAATCCAACCCCATTACGAGTGGCATCATGAACTTTCCGAACACCTCGATGGCCGCAGATTACCCAACGCTGCAATCTCGGCACAATGACCCCAGGAATTACCCCCAAGGCGTGGCGTTCATGGACGGTCAGTTCTTGCCAATGTCGGAAGCAAAGGTCTCTGTTCTCGATTGGGGGTTCCTACATTCCGACGCGACGTATGACACGGTGCATGTTTGGGATGGCCGATTTTTCCGCCTAAACCTCCACCTGGATCGCTTTTGGGGCGGGATGGAGCGTCTTCGGATGACAATCCCATACTCGCAGGATCGAGTTGCCGACATACTCGAAAGCTGCGTAGCGATGTCCGGTCACAAGTCCGCTTATGTCGAAATGATTTGCACTCGGGGCTCCTCCCCGACGTTCAGTCGTGATCCGCGTCAGTCCGAGAACCGTTTCATCGCGTTCGCGGTGCCTTATGGATCGGTCGCCAATAAGGAGCAGCTCGAGCGCGGCCTTCGCGTGGTCGTCAGCGAGACAGTCCGGATTTCACCCAAGTCCGTCGATCCGGCAATCAAGAACTACCACTGGTTGGACTTGGTTAAAGGCCTTTACGATGCCTATGAGGGAGGCGGTGAAACGGCCCTCATCCTGGACTCAAATGGTAACATTGCCGAGGGACCGGGATTTAACGTCTTTACTGCAAAACGAGGTAAGCTGGCAACTCCGGCATTTGGCGTGTTGCCCGGCATTACACGTCGCTCCGTCTTTGACATCTCAGACGAGATCGGTCTGACTTGGGAGACGACCAACATTTCGCGCGAGGATCTAGTCAATGCCGATGAAGTCTTCATTACGTCGACGGCAGGCGGAATCATGCCGGTGACACAGGTCGACGGTAAGCAGATCGGTTCCGGCGCCGTCGGGCCCATTACACGCCAACTAACGGACGCTTATTGGCAGAAGCACACTGACCCTGCTTGGTCCACCGCAGTCGACTATGAGCGCACCTCCAAGGGCTGAAAAGGGCATGACATCTCAATTCCTCGCCCACCTGTCGACCGAATTGGCCGAGCTGCGAACTTCCGGCCTTTACAAAGCCGAACGTGTTATCACCTCAACGCAATCGGTAGGCCTGCACTTATCTACGGGCCAGAAGGTACTCAATTTTTGCGCGAACAACTATTTAGGTCTAGCAGACAATGCCGACCTTCGAAATGCTGCTAAACACGCCATCGACAAGTACGGCTATGGAATGGCGTCGGCCCGCTTCATCTGCGGAACTCAAGAGGAGCATAAGGAGCTTGAAGCTCGGATCTCGGCATTCCTCGGCATGGAAGACACAATCCTTTATTCTTCCGGCTTTGATGCAAATACCGGACTGTTCGAAACCCTGCTCGGGGAAGATGACGCGATCATATCCGACGCCTTGAACCACGCCTCGATTATCGATGGCGTGAGACTCTCGAAGGCGAAACGATACATATACGACAACAACGATCTGGCATCGCTTGAGCAGGAGCTACAACAAGCCGAAGGTAGCCGTTTCAAGCTAATCGCGACTGACGGGGTATTCTCGATGGACGGTACCATAGCAAACCTCCAAGGCGTTTGCGATCTTGCCAGTAAATATGCTGCCATGGTGATGGTGGATGACAGCCACGCTGTTGGGTTCCTCGGGAATCATGGCCGTGGGTCAGCCGAATATTGCGGCGTCGAAGGTCGGATCGATATCGTCACCGGAACTCTGGGCAAAGCCTTGGGAGGCGCTTCCGGCGGTTACACCTCGGGGCGAAAGGAAGTCATCGAATTGCTTCGTCAGCGGTCCCGCCCGTATCTGTTCTCAAACACGTTAATGCCGGCCATCGCGGGCGCATCGATAGCAGTCCTCGACATGATCGAAGGTGGAGCCGTACTGCGGGCGAGGCTTTTCGACAACGCAGATCGTTTTCGCACGAAGATGACGGCCGCCGGTTTCAAACTCGGAGGCGCCGGACACCCAATCATTCCAGTTATGCTGGGTGATGCAACTTTGGCACAGAAGATGGCTGAGAGCCTTTTGTCCCGAGGCGTTTACGTCACCGGGTTCAGTTTCCCAGTAGTTCCCAAGGGGCTTGCCCGCATCCGAACCCAAATGTCGGCAGCACATTCGGAAGACGATATCGACTTTGGGGTGGCAGCCTTCACAGGTTCAGCTCGTGACCTCGGTGTATTGTCTTAGGCTGAATACGTGAACCCTCATATCTACCTCGATTGCTTTCCTAGCCGCCTTAACCGTGATCATCGAGGCACACAGGGCGGTACATTCTTAGGCCGCTTTAACAGAGTTGAGATTGTAAGCTGACGGTCCAGGAACCACCTAAATGCGAGGTGGGGCAGGGGCCGCTGACGATGCCATATCCTACTCCGGCTGCAAGGTGCCCACCTCCCAAAGGCTGCCCAGCACTAAGCCCGAGCATCGGAAGGAGAACACTGCCAGTTTTTGCAGGGTTGCCCCTACTATATGGCGCTGCCCAATGTGCTTCAAGCTCCTGCGGATTCGCGAAGATACTTGGCACCCCTCAGGCCTACTTGTTCACCAGTGTGGAAACCTCCAGCGGCCATCTCCGCCTCGACGTGAACAATGGTTGCGAGGTTTTCCTCCATTTCGATTTCCACATCAATCACGCGCTCAAGCAGGTCATCATAGCTCTTCGCGTCTGCTGGAGCTGCAAAGAGTATGATGTCCAGCAGACCCTCAGTTTGCGCTGAAAGTGCAACGGCATCGATGTGAGCGCGCCGGTACATTTCAACGTTGGGAGTGGGTCCACCGCTTCTCTCAAAAGCGTTGGCGACCCTGCTGGTGTTCGCAGCGACCTTGCGCAGACTGGTAAGCTTTGTTTGGACAGGTCTGAAGCATGCACTCACTTCCTCTGCAGAGATCTCCCGTACTCCACTTTTTGGATCCACAATCTCCGCAAACGGTGAGGCTTGCCGCGGCTCTGCAGGAGCTGTTGTGTCCTGTGGCGCAAGGCTTTCAGATGGTGACCCCCTGAGCAGGGTAGGCGGAGTGAAGCCGCGTTCCGGTGTCGTTTGCTCACGGGCAGTCTCACTACCTGTCCGTTTGGCTCCAGCTCGGACGATCCACCAGGCACCGAACAGAACAAGCAGTGCTGCAACAACCATAAGTTTCATGTGTTCTCCGTGCGCACTGCCCTCACGAGGAAGAGCGCTCAGCCTTCAGCAAAGCCGTCATTCCTTAGACGGAGGAACTCTGGAGGCGGAGCCACGTCATCAGCCGGTCTTCTTTCGTCACGCTTCAGCCAATCCTCGATTTCCATTTTGATCATAGAGAGCCGACGGCCATCATCGGTGTCAGTGGCATCTGGGTTGAGTTCCAGCCACCGTTCACAACCCCATAAGAGCATCTTGAGGCTTGCGCGGGATTGTGGGCCGTCCAAGTCGCCAGCGTGATCTCGCCATTGAAAGATGCCGAGAAGATAGTTGGTCATGCTGGCGTCTCACGCTTTGTGTATGTTGCACAACGCGTCTATCGACCCTTTGTTCTAAGCGCTGGAAGCGATGACAAAAGCGGGTCGCTCGTCTTAGGTGGTCGACATAGATCAACATGACCAACAACAAGGAGCTTGGTCATGGAACTTCAGAACAAGAACATCATCATTACAGGTGCAAGCAGCGGCATCGGGGCCGCGGCGGCACGTCTGTTTGCTCAAGAAGGTGCCAACATCGTCCTTGGTGCACGCCGGCAGCGTGAACTCACAAGTCTCGCCGACGAAATCAACCAAGAGAGTGGCGGACGCGCCGTTGTGCTGAGCGGAGATGTTTCTGATCCACTCTACGCTTCGTCCTTGGTCGAGCTAGCCGAGCAAGAGTTTGGTGGATTGGACGGAGCTTTCAACAATGCAGGCATCGTGGGCGATATGACGCCGATCGCCGCCATGACAATGGAGAACTGGAACTCGGTTATAGCGGTGAACCTCACGTCCGCCTTCCACGCGGCTCAGGCGCAAATACCTGCACTCCAGAAGCGTGGAGGTGGTGCGATCGTGTTTACCTCGTCCTTTGTTGGCTTCAGCAATGGCGGCATGCCGGGCATGAGCGCTTACGCAGCCACGAAAGCTGGCCTCAATGGCCTGGTTCAGTCTCTTGCTGCGGAACACGCCTTTGAAAGCATTCGCATCAACGCGCTTCTACCTGGCGGGACGGTTACTCCAGCTGGAGGCGAGGGGAAACCTGAAGTGCTTGCGTTTATCTCGGGCCTTCACCCGATCAAACGGATGGCTCAGCCTAAAGAAATAGCGCAGGCAGCACTGTTCATGATTTCAGATCGAGCTGGCTTCATGACGGGTACGCCTATGGTGGTAGACGGCGGCATGTCTGTTCGACTTCTCTGAACAGCTTAGAAAACGAGCCTCCGCTTCCTTGTTAAGCGAACCTGGAAGCGGACAGGCAGCAACCCACCCCTGTCCTGACATCCGCCAATGAGAACGCTAACAGGCGAGGAGGACTTGTCCGTAACTTGCATAGGACGGCTACTGTTTAGCTAGTAGTCGGCGCCGTTTCCTCTCAGTCGCGCATCTGCGCAATCCCGGATAGTCCCCTGATTACGGTCGACGGGAGGCGTGCGGCGTCCATTGTTGGCGCAAGCCGACCTCAACCACTTGATAGCAGACGGTCTGCTACCCACCCCGTTTCAGAAGAGCAGGGTATGGCCACAGTCGACCCCATTCTTGCCGTTGGATGGTCACGCATGTCGGGTAAAAGCCGCCGTGCAGGATCTCTGTAACGCCTTCAGCAACAAACGGTCTTCCGATGTGACGCCGTGCTCTAGATGCGTTTCGGGCTCACCACGATGCGGAAGCCGTTCCCGCGCCAGAAACCGTCGGGTTCGAGGCTGCCGCGATAGGAACAGCATGCCTTCAGACTCGTGCTCGAAAAGCAGCCGCCGCGCAGCACCCGCCGAATAGTCGGGCCGGCATCGGGGTTTTCGCGGCCGTCATCTGCATAAGGATAGGTGAAGCTGGGCGTCGCCATGTCGTCACCCCAGAGCGTCGTCGTCCATTCCCAGACCTGGCCGGCCATGTCGAGGCACCCAAAGGGCGACTGCCCGGCCGGGAAGAGGCCGGTGGCGCAGGGTGCGTTGAAGCCGCTTTCTTCCGAATTGGCGGCGTCGCTGTTCCAACCTTTACCCCACGGATAGACGATGTCATTACCGCCATCTGGCATGTCACCGCGCGACGCACGTTCCCATTCCGGCTCCGTGGGCAGGCGAACGATCTGGTCGACCGTGATGCGGCCCGCGGCACGCCATTGGCCCGTGAGCCAATCGCAATAGGCGCGGGCATCGCGCCAAGTGAGGTCCGTTGCCGGCACATTGCGTCGCTCGGGATTGTCGGCATTGGGTGACGCCCATTTGCGCCCGGTCGCCGCGATGAAGTGTGCATAGAGCGCATTGGTCACCGGGTAGCGGCCGATGCTGAACGGCTCCAACTCGACGACATGGACGGGCTGCGAATTGGGGTGGCTGGTCGAGCCCATGGTGACGCTGCCGGCGGGAACAGCGCAAAGCGCGTCGAGGTCGCGCAGATCGCCGTTGGCCGACAGGACGCGTGCGGCGAGATCCCGGTCCATGGGCGCGAGGCGGCCGGTTTCGATGAGGCGTTGCAGTCGGGCCAAAACGTTCGGATCTTTGGGAATGACATCGGCGATCAGCAGGGCCCCGCGTATAGCGGCGTCGCTGTCACCGGCCATCAACAGGGGCGCGAGAGTTGCGGCCCGCTCCGGCATGCGGCGCAGCAGGCTGGCAAGGCTCGGCGTCCAAACGAAGGGATCGTTGAGGAATAGCTCGGCAGTCGCTTCATCATCCAGCGTCGCCAAATGTTGCGCGGCCAGCAGGCCATCGATGGCGCGATTGATCGAGGTGCCGGTGCGCAGAGCATTGAAGCCGGTTTCGGCCCGTTCGGGCGCTTCGCTGCGCCAGGCATCCACGAGCTCTTCGGCGCTGGTGACCGGTTCGTTGACCGTCAGCGCCAGTGCGAAGAGGGCCGGGTTAGCGGCCGCGTCCGACAGGGCGGCCCTAGCGTGGGGTGCATTGGTCGCCACGAAGGCCGCGCGTTCAACCGCGTCGGGCGGCATAAGGCTATGGACGGCGATACCCGATGGAATGCGCCAGCTCTTGACCACGGCGCCATCGCCCAGCAGCACGGCCGGCCGGTCGCCCAGTTGGCCGAGCATGGCGAGCAGATCGGCTTCGCTGATGCGGTCGATGCCATCGAGGATCACGAGGCCATCCGCTGGCAGGGTGACACTGCCGTCGGTCAGGTCGGCAAGGTAAGCGCCGGTTTCGGCGGCCAGCTGGCGGCCAAAGACGGACTTGCCGGCGCCGCGCTCGCCAAGCAGCAGCAGGCGCGGGAACATGCCCACCGCCTCGCGGGCGGTGAAATAGACCGGCGGCTCGGGCGCCGTCTGGGGTTCTCGAAGCGAGCGCAGGCCTTTGGCGGCCTTGTCCTCGTGGGTGAAATTCACCCGCAGCGTAAAATTGGGAGCGATCATTGAAAGAGCTTGGCAACGTCGGGATTGTGGAAGCGCTGGATTTCAATGGCATAGCCAGCGGGGTCTTCAAAGAAAAAGTGCTCGCAATAATTGCCGCGCAGCATTTCAGAGAGATTGATCACCCCTGCAGCGGTCATGCGGGCATGCCAGCCTTCGACGTCCTGGGCGACGATGGTCAGCAGAACGGCGCTTTTTTCCTGATGCTTGAGATGGCCGCGATTGCCATCGACAACGCCGAAATAGCTGTTGGGAGCGATGCGATAGATACGCGCCAGACCTTGGTCGAGCACCAGTTCGAAGCCGAGCACCTTCTCGTAGAAGTCGGTCACCGCATGGATGTCGGGATAGTAAAAGAAGGTGATAGAATAGTCTTTGGTCATTTTGGTGCTCATTGGATCGTCAGGATCCCCTTGTGATCGATGCCTAGCCCGGCAATGTCCGGGCGAGCAGCGAAAATATCGGTGGGGTGGAAGAGGTAGAGCCAAGGCGGATTGGAGTTGAGGCGCCTCAGGGTCGCGGCATAGCCGGCTTCGCGATCCTCGTCGGCGACAGCGCTGTTGGCTGCCAGGATTAGGCGCTCGGTTTCGGGGTCATCAAAACCCTGCCACCAGACCGCCTTATTGCGTGCTGAGATCTTGTCGTCGAGCACGCGATAGGTGCTTTGCGGCGATGAATCGAAAATGGCCATGTCGCCCATGGCCTTGCGGCCAACCTGACGAGCATATTCGGGGCGATCACCTTCCGTTTCGACGGTGACCGAGAGACCGACATCCTTTAGCGCTGCGGCCACGAACTGGCTGATTTGCGGTGCGCGTTCGGGCATGTAGAGGGGTGTGCGCAGGGTAATGGCACTCGGCCCGCCTGCGGTCTCGAGCAGGCGCCTGGCCGCGTTGGGATCATAGGCAATCGGCGCAATCCGCTCAGCCATGCCCATATGGAAGGGGCTGACAATACTGGAAGCTTCGGTGCCAAGACCCTGGAAAATATCGTCAATTAGCCGCTTTTTGTCCACGGCATGGTTTGCCGCCAGTCTGGCGTCTGCCGAGGCGAAAAGACCGGTGCTACAATTGAGGTAGTACATCACCGAAAGCGTGTTGACAGCCTTGCCCCACCGGAAGCGCGGATTGAAATCAACCGTCCCATGCATTCGCTCGAGGTTGAGCGCGGCATCGATCTGGCCGGATTTGAGCCCGTCATAACGGTCTTCCGCGCCAGGCACGCAATGAGCTGCGATCGGGCGCAGGGCACGGCTGAGGGGTTCGAGGCGCGTGAACTGACCGGCGGTAAATTCGGCGACGCGATAGGGCCCGGTGCCGAGAATGGCCTGACCGGCGGCATTCTGGCGACAGATGAAAAAATCAGAAAAGATGTCGAGAATGTCGGCCAATGGCTCGGGATTGTTGACGACAAGCGTGTCGTGGCGCGGAGCGCTGATAGTGGCCTGTGCCAGGTAGCGCGAATAGCTCCACTTCATGCCGAACATATCGACGGAATTGAGAATGCCGTCGATGAACGCGATGATGTGGTCAGCTGTGCAGGCGACGCCGTCGTGGAAGGTCGCGCCCTTGCGGATGGTGAAAGTCCAGCGCCTACCATCGGCACTATGGATCCAGTGCGACAGCAGGGCCGGGGCAACCCGGCCGCCGGGTTGCCACCGCAGTAGCGGTTCAAAGACCAGGTTCTTGAGGGTCAGGATCGATGTGTCGTCCGTCACCCGGTTGGCGGGCAGGAAATCGAGCTTTTCGAGTGCGATGGTCAGCATTAGTCGATCTCGTTGCGCCGGCGCGGATTGAACCAATCGGCGAGGCTATCCCCGATCAGGTTGAAGCAAAGCACGGTTAAGAGGATCGCCATGCCCGGCGATAGCGCGACCCAAGGACTTTCGCGCAGATATTGAAGGTTTGACGAGACGTCGGCGCCCCACTCGGCCAGCGGCGGCTGGGCACCAAGGCCAAGGAAACCAAGGCTCGCGGTTTGGAGGATCGCGCTGCCCAGGCTTAATGAGGCCTGGACCAGGAGCGGGCCAAGGCCGTTGGCAAAGACATAGCGCCACAAGATGCGCCGGGTCGGCAGGCCGAGCGATACAGCGGCCTCGACATAGGGCTTGACCGAAATCGACAGCGCCTGACTGCGGGCAACGCGGGCAAATTGCGGCGCCAGTGTGATGGCCACCGCCAGCATGGCATTGTTGAGGCTTGGTCCGAACGCGGCGGCCAATGCAATGGCCAGCACCAGGGCGGGGAAGGAGAGCATGGCATCCACGACGCGCATGATGACCATATCAACGGCACCACCGACAAAGCCGGCCAGCGTGCCAAAGAACACCCCGATGGCAAAGGCGATGCTGACCACGCCAATGCCGATGGCCAACGTGAAGCGGCCGCCATGGAGCACACGCGTGAGCACATCGCGGCCGAGGCTATCGGTGCCCAGCCAATGGGTCCAGCTCGGACCCTGCAGCTTGTTGAGCACGTCGAGCTTAGTAGGGCCATAAGGGCTGACCGTCGGCCCCAGGATCACCGCGAGGATGATGGCAATCAGCACTAGGCCACCCAGTGTCGCGAGGCTGTTCTTGCGCAAAAAGTGGAGAAGCGGGTTCATTTCATCCTCTTGCGCACGCGCGGGTCGAGCACGCCATAAAGCAGATCGACCAGAACCGAAGTCAGCATGAACAATAGTGAGAACACCAGTGTGGTGCCCTGAACGACTGGGTAATCGCGGTTCTTGATGGCCTCGAACATGAAGCGGCCGATACCCGGCCAGGCAAAGATAGTTTCGGTCAGGATGGCGCCGCCGAGCATTTCGGCAAATTTCAGCCCAACCACGGTGATCGCGGGCAGCAGGGAATTGCGCAGGCCATGTTCGAGAATGACCTGGGAGCGTGACAGGCCCTTGGCGCGCGCGGTGCGGATGAAGTCTTCCGACATCACTTCAAGCATCGTGTTGCGGACAAAGCGCCCAAGCGTGGCAGCCAAAAAGGCGGCGAGAACAGCAGTGGGCAGGACCAGATATTGGATGGCGCTCCACACCACGTCCCATTGCCCGGTAATGATGCCATCGATGATGGCAAAGCCGGTGATGGGCGCCATGATGATATAGGGGCTGAGACGCCCCGAAACGGGCAGCCAGCCCAGATAGGTGGCAAAAATCAGCTGCAGGATCAGCGCGAGGAGAAATGCCGGCATCGATACGCCAACTAGCGAGAACACGCGGGTGAAGTGATCAAACAGCGAATTAGGTCGGGTGGCCGAGATTACGCCGATCGGAATACCGACGACGATGGCGGCCAGTGTGGCGCAGACCGCCAGTTCGAGAGTGGCCGGCAGGCGCAGCAGGATTTCCTGCAGCACGGGTGCGCCGCTCTTGAGCGAGGTGCCCATGTCGCCCTGGAACAGCCCCAGCACGTAATTGATGAACTGAAGATAGAATGGCTCGTCGAGCCGCATTTGCGCGCGGAGCGCGGAAATCTGGGCGTCGGTCGCGCCGGGACCGAGCAATGTCACAGCCGGATCGCCCGGGATCAGCCGGACGAGGGAAAATACGATAACCAGTACCAGGATCAGGACCGGCATTAGCGCCAGAAGGCGGCGCACCAGAAAACTCGCCATGTCCGCTTCTCCACGACACAAAAGTCTCTCGCGGCGCCGAGGGAAGACGCCGCGAGAGGCCAGACAGACTGGAGCCTACTCCTTGGAAACGCCCCAGTATTCATTGAGCGGGGGCGCAGAGTTGATCACGAGGCCTTCGACATTGGCGCGGGTGAAGACGATCAGCTTGGGGCTGAACAGGTAGGCGCCCGGCACCTTGGCAGTAATCTTTTCCTGGATGTCGAAGTAGAGCTGCTTGCGCTCGTCTTGGTTAACGGTCTGCTGCGCCTGGAGGATCAGCGCGTCGAGTTCGGCGTCTTCCGGCATGCGGAAGGTCATGGCCGTGTCGGCAAGGCTCGAGAGGTAACCGATGGTAATGTGCGCATCGGGGTCATTGTACCACGGCTGGCGACCGTCGAGCGCCACGTCGAATTGACCGGCGGTCTGCAGTGCCCGGTACGCCGGGAATTCGGTCTGGGCGATGGTGGCGTTGATGCCGATATCGGCCAGGTTGGCCTGAACGAAGGTGGCGACGGCACCCCAGAGCGGACCCTGAAAGCTATAGAGGGTTAGGTTGAGGCTCGAGGGATCGACACCGGCCTCAGCCAGCAGTGACTTGGCAAGTTCGGGGTCATAGGTCGGGGCCAGTTCTTCCATCTTGGGATTGAAGGCCCAGCTATTGCTGGTCAGCGGACCATAGACGCGTTCGGCCGTGCCGCCGAAAACGCCCTGCAGAAGGCCGTCATAGTCGATGGCATGCACGATGGCTTCGCGCACCTTGATATTGGCGACGGGGCCATCGGGATTGTTGTTGTTGAATTCGAGCTGGCGGATGATCTGGCTGGGCGCTTCGAGAATGGCCACGTCCGGGTTGGACTGGAGCGCGGCAACGTCTTCAGCGGCGATGGCCGTGAGCTGGCCCTGCTGCTGAACGACATCGACGCCGCCATTTTCCAGCTCAAGACGACGGGTCGAGGCATCGGGAATGACGCGGTAGATGATACGTTCGAGCTTGGGCGCGCCGCGGAAATAATCCGGATTGGCATCGAGCACGATATTAGTATCGGCCTGATAGCTGGCAAACTTGAAGGGGCCGGTGCCAACGGGATGAACGGCGAAGCCTTCATCGCCATACTGGGCAACAGCGGCCGGGCTGACGATGGCAGCTTGCGGCTGGGCGAGGATCGACAGGAATGCCGGATAGGGTTCGCTTAGGGCAATCTTGATCTCTGTGGGCGAAACCACGGCGATCTCAGAGATCAGACCGAAGGTCGCTTCGACATAGGTGTTGATCGACTTTGTGCGCTCGAGCGAAAACTTGACAGCTTCGGCATCGAAATCAGTGCCGTCGTGGAACTTGACGCCTTCGCGCAGCTTGAATTCGAACTCGGTACCATCGGGCGAGACGGTCCAGCTATCGGCAAGACGCCCTTCGAGCTCGGTAAATTCGGGCGCGGTCCAGGCGACCAGCGTATCGAAGACGTTGAGGATAACCTCGCTGCCGACTGGCTCGGCCTTGTTGGCCCCAGGTTCAAGACCGACGGCATCGGACGGCACGGCGACAACCAGCGTCTTTTGCGGGTCAAAACTCTGCGCATAGGCGGTGCCTAGCGCGAGTGGCAGGGCGATGGCTGCGCCTGCCAGGAGGTTGCGTAACTTCATCAGTGACCCTTTCGCGGTCTGAACAATGGCACCAACAAGACTCTTATATCATGTCTGGTATATTACGAAATATCCTACAGGAATGACTCTGTAAAGCCGGGTGCTACGTTTTGATGCCGGACGGAAAGTTGCACAATAATTGTGCGAATTAAAGGATGTAGCGCGTCGTCGCGGCATATTTGCCCGCGATTGGACATGTTCTTGCAAACTGGGGTCCAAGTGGCCGAGATTATTCCTACCCCGGTCGTCCGCCCCGCGTGGCGGGCCGAGTGGGATCGGCGGCCCATTGCGACCAGGACCCAACGTATAGGGCAGCCTCAATACCAATGGCGGCGAGCGCCAGCACAGTGTGGGCCGCCGACATGCCGGCGCCGCAGTAGGCGCCGACCGGCTTGCTGCCATCGGCGCCCGTGGCTTCATAAATGCCAGCCAAGGCATCTTGATCGGCAAAGGTGCCATAGTCGGTGAGATTGTCGAGCGCTGGGGCGCTGATGGCGCCCGGGATATGTCCGCGCATAGGGGCCCCCTCGGCAGTCGGGCCGCCGACATAGTTCGGTCTTATGCGGGCATCAAGCAGGACGCCACTGCGCGCGAGGGCCGCGACGCTGTCAGCATCAAGCTGAGGCATATGGCCTGGCGACAGCACGATGTCGCTTTGTGTGGGCTGCGGCTTGTTGGTTGTTGTCGGAAAACCGGCATTGAGCCACGCCGGGAAGCTGCCGTCGAGAACGCGGACATCTGGAATGCCGGCCCAACGCAGAACCCACCAGGCACGCGCGGCCACCATGCTGCGATCACTGTCATAGATAACAATTGTTGCCTCTCGGCGCAGGCCCCAATGGCGGGCTTTGCTCTGAAGCACATAGATATCGGGCAGGGGACGCGCACCCGCCAGCACTGAGGATGGCGACTGGAAGTCCTCATAGGCTTCGGTGTCGATGGTGCCAGGGATGCGCAGGTCGCGGATGGAATCAGCGCCCGTATAGGGATTGATCGACTGCACCGCCAAAGTGATGACGTCGTGCCCATCGTCCAACATAGCTTTGAGCTGGGCTGGCGTGAGCAGGACGCGGCTGCGCAAACTGTCGGTCATGGCGTGTCTCCGAAGTTATTGGAATATCACGTAGCATATTAGTTTTACATCTGTCATGTTCCCCGTTGTGTTAGAAACGACCCGTATCAGGAATGCTCAAGTGTCGATCCTTTCCGTAGAACACCTCACCACCCAGCTGCGCCGCGAAGGTAAGTGGAACACGGTCGTCAACGACGTGAGTTTTGCAGTCGACGCCAATGAAACGGTGGCGGTGGTCGGGGAATCCGGTTCGGGCAAGAGCGTCACGGCGCTGTCGATCATGGGGCTTTTGCCCCAACGCGTCAGCAAGGTTTCGGGACGGGTGCTGCTGGATGGCCAGGATCTGGTGACCCTGGACGAAAGGCGTATGCAATCGGTTCGGGGCAACCAGATCGGCATGATCTTCCAGGAGCCGATGACCAGCCTCAATCCAGTGCTGACCGTCGGGCGCCAGATCGCCGAGACCTTGATCCGCCACCGCGGCCTGAGCCGTGGGGATGCGCGAAAGCAGACCATCCAATTGCTCGATCGCGTGCGCATTCCGGCGGCAGCCCGGCGCTTTGACGAATATCCGCATCAATTGTCTGGGGGCATGTTGCAGCGCGTCATGATCGCCATGGCCCTGGCCTGCCGTCCGCGCTTGCTGATCGCCGACGAGCCGACAACCGCGCTCGACGTAACCATCCAGGCGCAGATTCTCGATCTGATCAAGGAGCTGCAGCACGAAGAGAATATGGGCGTGCTGTTCATTACCCACGATATGGGCGTGGTGGCGGAAATCGCGGACCGCACCGTGGTGATGTTCCGCTCGCGGGCGCTCGAAACGGGCGCGACCGAAGAAATCTTTGCCAATTCCACCCAGAACTATACCCGTGCCCTGCTCGCAGCGGTGCCTCAGCTTGGCTCGATGGCCGGAATCGCCCATCCTACGGCCTTCCCAATCGTCGACGTCGCGACGGGCGAAACGACACCCGCTCATGAAAGCGGCGACACTGTCGTGCCTGGTGAGCCAATCCTTGAGGTCAAGAACCTCGTGACCCGCTTCGACATTCGCTCCGGCCTGTTCGGCAAGGTCATGGGCCGCGTCCACGCGGTGGAAAATGTGACGTTCTCGCTGCAGCCGGGCGAGACCCTGGCGCTGGTCGGGGAGTCGGGCTGCGGAAAGTCCACAACTGGCCGCTCTGTGCTGCGCCTTGTGGAGGCCACCAGCGGTTCGATCCAGGTCGCCGGTGAAGATGTGCGGACCATGCCCAAGCGCGCCCTCGACGCCAAACGACGCACGATGCAGATGATTTTCCAGGATCCGTTCTCAAGCCTTAATCCGCGCATGCGGATTGGCGATGCAATTGCTGAACCGCTGCTGACGCATGGTCTCGAAACGCCATCCATGGCGCGTCACCGGGTCGTCGAACTGCTCGAGCGCGTCGGGCTGGTCGCCGACATGGCGCAGCGCTTCCCTCATGAATTTTCCGGTGGTCAGCGCCAGCGCGTGGCCATTGCGCGCGCGCTTGCGCTAAATCCAAACCTGATCGTGGCGGATGAAGCGGTTTCGGCGCTCGACGTGTCGGTCAAGGCGCAAGTAGTCAATCTGCTGCTCGAGCTGCAGGAGCGGCTGAAGCTGGGCTACTTGTTCATTTCCCATGACATGGCTGTGGTCGAACGCGTCAGCCATCGTGTGGCGGTGATGTATCTGGGTGAAATCGTCGAGATCGGACCACGCGCCGAAATCTTTGGCAATCCGCAACATCCCTATACCAAGAAACTGCTGTCCGCCGTGCCGATCGCCGACCCCAAGCGCCGCCATCTGCGCCGCGTCGTCGATAACGACGAAATTCGCAGCCCGGTGCGCGCCGCTGACTATGTGCCGCCGCAACGCCAATATCGCGAGCCCACGCCCGGGCACTTCGTGCAGGTGCCGGGTGACGAATGGGCGGCTTAGGCTAGAACGAAATCCCGCTATCGGACTTGTCGAGCAAGGCCCGCAGCAGGCCTTGCCGGGTATTTTCATTATGCTCGACCATCGCGATGCGGGCCGCCTGGGGATCGCGTTGGCGCAGGATGGCGACGATGCGATGATGGTCGTTGGTGGTTTCAGGATTCACGTCTCGTATTTGCGCGCCCATGTAAAAGAACCGGCCGCATTCCTCTAGGTGGCTGACTACCAGGTTCAACAGGCGCGGATTGCGCGAGCCACGGGCAATGGCGGTGTGGAAATCTTCATTGGCGCGCACAAAGCTTTGCGTACTGATATTTTCTCCACGCACATAGCTGGCATCGGCCAGCGCATCGAGTTGCTCGAGCTCGCTGTCGGTTAGGTTTACCGAGGCCTGCGCGCCCGCTGTGCCTTCGAGCATGGCGCGAATGGCAAAGAGATCGTTCATGTCCCTGACCGTCACGGCGGTTACCCGATAGCCGCGACGCGGAAAGGCTTCCACTAATCCTTCAACGCCGAGCCGGCCAAGGGCCTCCCGCACGGGGGTCTTGCTCATGGCGAGATTGTCGGCCAATTCAAGCTCGCTCATCTCGCTGCCCGGCGGCAATTGCCCGGTGATGATGCGGTTGCGCAGCTGCTGATACGCCTGATCGGTGAGGGAGGTCTTCGTTTTCGTCAACGCTTTATGTTTCCCAAGCGAGATCTGTGCGGCGCGGCGGAATCTCTGGTTCTGCCTCAACATAGGGCAGGGTACCGAAATTGACCATGTGAGTCGCACATATCCCTTTTCGTGTCGTACTTCCTAGTATACTACGTAGAATATTCTAACGCAGGTGCTACGTGCCGTCGATCCTCGTCATCAATCCGAACAGCTCGCCCTCGGTTACTCGCTCTATGCAGGACTGCCTTAGCATTGTCACCGCGCGCACCAGCTACGACATTACATGCGTCGAACTGCCAAAATCCCCCCCAGGCATCGAGACCGACGAACACGTAGGCATGGTCATCCCCAATATCATCGATAGAATCGGCGAGAGCGACGCGGACGCCTATGTGCTGAGCTGCTTTTCCGATCCGGGCATAGATCAGGTACGCGCGGCCACCGACAAGCCAGTGATTGGCATTGCCGAGTCGGCCTATCTTGCTGCGCTCGGACTGGGCCGCAAATTTGGCATCGTCTCGCTAGGGCCGTCCTCGATCGGTCGGCACAAGCGCTATCTCGATGCGCTCAGCCTGTCAGGGCGCCTCGCTGGCGACCGTTCCATCGACATGACCATTCCCCAGCTCATGGCCAATGACGTGGTCCAAACCGTCGTTCGCACCGGCATCAAGCTGCGGGATGAGGATGGCGCCGATGTCGTCATCCTTGGTTGTGCAGGCCTGGGTTCCTATCGTGCGGCAATGGAAGCGGCGCTCGGCCTGCCCATCGTCGACCCGGTACAGGCCGGCGTTGCGCTCGCTGTCACCAATCTCGACCTGCAATATCGTACAAAGGCTCGTTGACCCATGGACCATGTGATCCGCGGCACTATCGTCACGCCCACCGGCCCGATTGAAAATGGCTGGCTGGCCATCAGGGACGGCAAGATCGCCGCAATCGGCGAGGATCAGGCGCCCGCCGCCGCAGCAACCCACGATGCGGGCGCGGCCTATATCATTCCCGGCATTATCGATGGCCAGACCCATGCCGGCAGCTATGGCGGCCTGACGGGCATCGGATCGACCACACGCTCGGCCGTTGCCGGCGGCATTACCACAATTGTGGACATGCCCTACGACAATCCCGCGCCGCTCAATACCATCGAGCGGATCGAGGAGAAAAAGGCCGCCGTTGCCGCCCATGCCCATGCCAATGTGGCGCTCTATGGCACGGTCATGCCCAGGCAGGACATGGCTTCGGTGCAGCCGCTTATCGACGCCGGCGTCGTTGCCTTCAAGATTTCAGGCTTTGAATCAAGCCCAACGCGCTTTCCGCGTATCGCGGCGGACCAGTTGCTCGACCTCTTCGAAGCGCTTGCCTCTACGGCCGTCCCGCTCGGTATTCACAATGAAGACCAGGAAATTGTCCGCGCCCGGATCGCCCGCGCTAAGGCGGCCGGGCAGAACGGTATCGAAGCGCATTCGTCGAGCCGCCCGCTGGCAGCCGAGCAGGCGTCCACTGCCCATTTCCTTGAACTGGGGGCCCTGTCAGGCGCCCATGCTCATATCGTGCACCTGACATCGGCGCGCGGTTTCCATCTTGTCGAGAACTATCGCCGAGATGGGTTCCGCTCCACGGGCGAGCTCTGCGTACACTATCTTTGGTTTGATCCGGTGGTCGACAATGCGCTGGGCGCACGCATGAAGGTCAATCCACCCATCCGTCCCGGCCAGATCGAAGCGCTGTGGGCCGACGTCGTGGCCGGCCGCGTGGCCTTTGTCAGTTCCGATCATTCGAGCTGGCCGATCGACAACAAGTTCACCCCCTCGATTTTCGACGCCGGGGCAGGGGTGCCGGGCCTCGAAACCCTGTTGCCCGCTTTCTACACCGGCGCCGCCCAGCGCCAGCTCGACGCGTTGCGGCTCACCGTCGAACAGCTGGCCGAACGGCCGGCCAAGTTCTTTGGCCTCTGGCCGGAAAAGGGTGTGCTGCAGCCGGGCGCCGATGCCGACATTGCCATCCTGTCGCTCGAGCCGCAGGTCTGGGACGAAACCAAGGCCCATGACGAGCTCAACTGGAGCCCCTTCCATGGTCGGCAATTCGATTGCCGCGTGGCCCGTACCTATGTCAGCGGCAAACTGGCCTGGGACGGCCAGTCGGTCGTCAACCAGCCCGGCGATGGCAAATATGCGCCGCGCCTTGCCTCTCACTGGTTCCAATAGCAGGACTATCCATGCCGCAGATCACGATCGAGACGAAGGGCGTCTTCGTCATTGCCGTCACGCCGTTTACCGACACCATGGCGGTCGATACCGCCAGCGTCCATTCCATGGTGGATTTCTACTACGACAAGGGCGCCGACGGTCTGACGATCCTGGGCATGATGGGTGAAGCGCCCAAGCTGACCCAGAGCGAAGCGCTCGACATTACCCGCCAGACGCTAAAGCGCTCGGGCGACAAGCCGGTCGTGGTCGGCGTTTCGGCCCCTGGCCTCGCCGCCATCGAGGAACTGACCAAGGCTGTCATGGACATGGGCGCCGCTGGCGTCATGGTCGCGCCGCCCAGCTCGCTCAAGACGGACGATCAGATCTTCACCTATTATCAGAATGTGGTGGACGCCATCGGCGCCGACGTTCCGGTGGTGCTGCAGGATTTCCCGCTGGTCACCGGCATCCACATCTCGTCCTCGCTGCTCGGCCGCATCATCGAGACCCTGCCTTCCATCGTCATGCTCAAGCATGAGGACTGGCCGGGCCTCGCCAAGATTTCCGAGATCCGCAATGCCGAAGCCAAGGGGCGTCGTCGCCTGTCGGTGCTGTGCGGTAATGGCGGTGTTTTCCTGCCCGAGGAAATGGAACGCGGTGCCGACGGCGCTATGACCGGCTTTGCCTTCCCCGAAATGATGGTCGACGTCGTTCGCCTCGCCGGCAATGGCGAGATGGAGCGCGCCCAGGACCTTTTCGACGCCTATCTGCCCCTCGTGCGCTACGAACAGCAGCCCGGTCTGGGTCTTGCGGTGCGCAAGCATACCCTGGCCAAGCGTGGCGCCATTGCCAGCGCAACCCAGCGTCGCCCGGGCGCCTTGCTTGCACCAAAAGCCGTTGCAGAGGTCGATCGTCTTATCGCGCGGCAGACGCGCAAGCTGGGGGCACTTTCGTAATGGATTTCGGACTTTGCGGTAAGCGCGCACTCGTTCTGGGCGCCAGCCGCGGCCTGGGCGCTGCCATCGCTGCGGCGCTGGCGGCGGAAGGCGCAACTGTGCTTGGCGCTTCCCGTTCCGGCGACTATCCTGTCGATCTATCCGACATCGTGTCCGTTGCAGCCCTGATCGAGAAGGTCAAGGCCGAAGGCGGCGTCGAAATTCTCGTCAACAATTCGGGCGGCCCCAAGGCTGGCCCTGCGCAGGGCCAGGCTAGCGCTGACTGGGTTGCTGCCTTCCAGACCATGGCGGCTTCGCTCTATACCATTACAGACGCCTTGCTGCCGCAGATGATCGAACGGAAGTTCGGTCGTATTATCACCGTTGGCTCTTCGGGCGTCGTGGCGCCGATTGCGGGCCTAGCGCTGTCCAACGCGGTCCGTGGCGCCATCGCCGGCTGGTCCAAGACCCTTGCCGGTGAAGTGGCCAGGCACGGAATTACCGTCAACATGGTTTTGCCCGGCCGTATCGATACCGACCGTGTGCGTGAACTGGACAAGGGCAAAGCCAGCCGCACCGGTGCCAGCGTTGAAGCCGTGCAGGAGGCCTCGCGCAACGACATCCCGGCCGGCCGGTATGGGCGCCCTGAAGAGTTCGGGTCCGTGGTTGCATTTTTGGCCAGCCAGCAGGCCAGCTACGTCACCGGCAGCATGCTGCGGATCGATGGCGGCATGATCAAGGGGCTTTAGGCGTGACGTGTTCGTTCGACACCCAGATCGACCGGCGCAATACCGGCAGCAACAAGTGGAGCAAATACGCATCCGACGTGTTGCCGATGTGGGTGGCGGACATGGATTTTGCGGTCGCTCCGCCGATCGTCGATGCGATTACCGAACGGCTGCGGCATCCGGTTTTCGGATATTGTTCGGCAAGGCCCGAACTGCGCGACCAGATCGTCGCCGATATGAAAGCCAAATACGACTGGACCATCACCCAGGAAGACATCGTGTTTTTGCCCGGTGTCGAACCCGGTTTCAACATGGCGATCAAGGCGCTCCTGGCACCGGGCAAAGCGCTCGCGATCCAGACGCCGATCTATCGCCCGATCCTGATGGCGCCACGCCATTGGGAATTGTCGCAGGTGGACTTGCGCCTCGACCAGCCCCTTGCCGAGCAGACGGCAGCGCTCAGGCTGGCTGATGCCGTGCTCTTGTGCAATCCACACAATCCGACGGGCAAGGTCTATGGCAAGGCCGATCTCTTGGCGCTTGCGGCAGCGACGGGTAACAAGCCAATCATTTCCGACGAAATCCATTGTGAGCTGCTTTATGACGGGCGCCGTCATATACCCATTGCCTCACTGGACCCCTCCATTGCTCGCCGCACGATCACGCTGATGTCGGCTGCCAAGACGTACAACATTCCCGGGCTCAAGACTGGATTTGCCATCGTCACCGACAAGGCTCTGCGCGAGCATTTTGATGCATCGCGATTGGGCATGGTGGATAGCGTCAATATCCTGGGGCTTGAGGCTTCCCTCGCCGCCTTTCGCGATTGTGCCGACTGGCGCGACGAGGCCATTTCGTACCTGCAGGGTAATCGCGATTATCTGGTCCCGGCCGTGGCCGAGCGCCTGCCGGGCGTTAGCATGGTGGCGCCCGAGGGCACCTACCTTGCCTGGCTCGATTGCAGTGGGCTCGGCCTGGCCGATCCGCAGGCCTATTTCCTCGAACAGGCTGGTGTCGCCTTCAGCGCGGGCAGCGATTTTGGCGCGCCCTATAGCCAGTTTGTCCGTCTCAATTTCGGCTGCACCCGAAAGACGCTGCACGAGGCGATCGATCGCCTTGCCGCCAGCCCGGTTTTCGCCAAAGGCGCAATGACGTGACTAGGCTTAAGCCCATACCCTTTGTAGTGGACCTCAGCGCTCGCCCCGAAATCGTGCCTTTCTTCGATCCGGCCTCCAACACCATCAGCTATGTGGTGCGCGATCCGGCATCGCTGAGCTGCGCGGTGATCGATTCCGTGATGGATTTCGATTACGCCTCGGGCAGCCTCTCACATGACAGCGCCGACCGCATCATCGGCCATATCCGCGCCAAAGGCTGGCAGCTGGAATGGCTGATCGAGACCCATGTCCATGCCGATCACCTGTCGGCCGCGCCCTATATCCAGGAACAACTGGGTGGGCGCCTCGGCATTGGCGACCAGATCCGCACCGTGCAGGAAACCTTCGGAAAGATCTTCAACGAAGGTTCGCGCTTCGAGCTCGATGGTTCGCAGTTCGACCGGCTGTTTGCCGATGGCGACAGCTACTCCATCGGCACGATAACCGTGCACACGCTGTTTACGCCCGGCCATACGCCAGCCGACATGGTGCATGTGATCGGCGATGCGGCTTTTATCGGCGATACGCTTTTCATGCCCGATGGCGGTTCGGCAAGGGCCGATTTCCCCGGCGGCGATGCGCGCACGCTATATCGCTCCATCAAGCGGGTGCTGAGCCTGCCGGCCGAGACGCGGCTCTTTATGTGTCACGATTACGGTCCGAATGGCCGGGACATCGCCTGGGAAACCACAGTCGCCGAGCAGTTGGCCGGCAATATCCATGTCGGTGGCGGCGTGGACGAAGACACGTTCGTCGCCATGCGCGAGCAGCGCGACAGTACGCTGGCCATGCCGCGCCTCATCATTCCCTCGCTTCAGGTAAATATGCGAGGCGGGCGACTGCCCGAGCCCGACGATGAGGGCAGGGCCTTTCTCAAGGTGCCGATCAATGGTCTCTGACCATCATGTTTCTTGAACCCGTCCAATATGTGCTGGGTGCTTTCTCCGGCGGACTTGTCGGCTTCACACTGGGCCTGTTCGGTGGCGGCGGATCGATCCTTGCCGTGCCGCTGATGGTCTATCTGGTGGGCGTGCCGCTGCCGCATGTCGCCATCGGCACCAGCGCCTTTTCCGTGGCCGCCAACGCCGCCAGCAACCTAATGATCCATGCCCGTAAGGGCAATGTCATTTGGCGCTGCGCCTTCATGTATGCGGGGGCGGGCGTGGTCGGCGCGCTTCTGGGCTCGACGTTAGGCAAGGCCATTCCCGGTCACCATCTTCTACTGCTGTTTTCGGTGCTGATGGCCGCCATCGGCCTCAACATGCTGCGCCGCCGTGCGGATCAGGGCATGATCGGCGCCAGCTGCAATCGCGAAAAGGCGCCCAAGGTGCTGGCCTATGGCGGCGCCACCGGTGTGGTGTCAGGCTTTTTCGGCATTGGTGGCGGCTTCCTGATCGTGCCGGGCCTTGTGGCTTCCACCGGCATGCCGATCATCAACGCCATCGGCTCCTCGCTCTTTGCCGTCATGGCCTTCGGGCTCACCACCGCTCTGAGCTATGCCTTTTCGGGTCTGGTGGATTGGCCACTTGCGGCTGTCTTCATCGCCGGCGGCGCGCTGGGCGGGTTCGCCGGCTCCCGTGTTGCCGGTGCGCTCGCAGTGCGCCAGCGAACCCTTTCGGTCATGTTCGCCGGCCTCGTTATCGCGGTTGCCGGGTACATGGCATTCAAGTCCATCACTGCAATATAGTCGCGCTCAAAACCGCAATCTTTATAGCCGACAAACGGTCTACTCCCTGTCATTCTTTATGCTGCGCACCATCGGAGTAGTATGCTGCTGCGGACATGTTGCCATAAGTTGAGATCAAAGCAGCAAGCCATCCATATGGTCGCTGCTCTGTTCTTCGGGCGACAGTCGGCCCTGATCGGCAAGTTGAGAGCCGACCCCGTTTCAGGACAACTCCAGGCTATGGGCGTCCCGTTCATCTTCATCACCGGCTACGATCCGGAAGTAATCCCGGCGGAGGTAACGGAAATACCCCGCCTCCAAAAGCCGGTACCGTTCCGATCAGTCCCCGATATGGTCAGCCTGCTTTAGCGCCGCGCGTGCCAAAAAGCGGACTGACCGGAACCCACCCCGTTGCCGAAGTAGGGCAGGGGACCGCTATCGAGCCCTTTCGGCCAATCAAGTCACCCTCGGCACTGCCAAAAGCTGCCACTTGAGCGAGCTCAACAAAACTGACTAGATGGGGTGGGCGCACGTGTGAACCGCAAGGAACGCACCCCAAAGGCGAAGGGCGGTTCGGCTACTACCTTCGGCGGCGATGTTCGTCGTGCCGTGATTGGGCGACAAGGATGTCGGGTACCCTACGCCCCATCCACTGGATGACCGCTGCAAAATGACCGGCAAGCTCGATCCCCATAGTTGTGAGCTCATAGGTCACCTGCGGTGGAATAGTTGGTTCCGCCGAGCGATGTACCAGACCATCCCGGCAGAGGGTCTTCAGCGTTTGCGACAGCATTTTTTCGCTGATGCCGTCCACCCGATCGCGCAGCACATGAAAGCGCATGGGCTTCTCGCTTAGCGACGCGAGTATCAGCAGGGCCCAGCGGCTTGTCACATGATTGAAGATATCCCGGCCAGGGCAGTCGGCGGTGAACGGATCAGAAGAAAAATTCTCTTTGCCTGACAGCATCTTCATCCCCTCTCGTCAAAACTTACCTCGGAGTGCGTTCTTACAGAAAGGCCCGAACTTACGTATCGTAAGCCCCTCTATCAAGGTGATAAAGGTTAGCAATGAGCAACAATGGCAACGGGGCAACAGGATCGCCGAACAACATGCGCGCTGTCGTGATCGACAGTTTTGGAGGTGAGGAACAATGCGCTTGGCGCAAGCGCTCATTCCGAACCCCAAGCCTAACCAAGTCGTCCTTCAGGTTCATACCGCAGGGATCGGTAGGTGGGATGCCTATGAACGGGAAGGGTTTTTCGCCGAGATGTTGGATGTGCCTCCAGCCTTTCCGTATCGGCTGGGATCAGAGGGATCGGGAACCGTGGTTGCCATGGGAGGCGAGGTGACGCGGAGACAAATAGGTGATCAGGTCTACGGATTGGTGGGGCTGAGGGCACCTAAGGAAGGGTTTTACGCAGATTACGTGGCCATCGAAGAGGATCGTGTGTGGCCGCTTCCAACACGGCTCACCATGGGCGAGGCCGGCGCATTCCCCAGCAACGGCGGCACCGCCCTACGAGGTCTTCGTGATGTTCTCAGGCTTCAGGCAGGAGAGACGCTGCTGGTTTATGGCGCCAGTGGTGGCATGGGACACCTTGCTGTTCAGCTCGCAAAGGCATTCCAGGTCCGGGTGATAGCGGTAGCATCCGGCAGCGACGGTAAAGCGATGGCTAAGTCACTCGGCGCCGATGTGTCCATCGATGGCAGATCAGCTAGCGCGGTTGAGGAGCTGCAACGTGCCGTTCCGAACAGGGTTGATGCTGCGCTGGTTACCGGCGGGGGAGATCAAGCGAGTGAGGTTCTGGCATGGATGAAGGCGGGCAGCCGGATCGCCGTACCAAACGGCGTGTATCCAGCACCTAAAGCGCCGCTGAATGCGACGTTGGCGGCCTACAATGCAGATTATGACGATAATCTTATGGAGACGCTGAACCGCCTGAGCGATGCCGTTGACCTGCGGGTGCACCTGGGAAGTCTGGTGCGCTTGGACCAACCACAGTTGGGACATCGCCTTTTGGAGCAGCACGTATTGGGACGCATTGCCTTCAACGTAACGGGTTCCAGATAGGTCGCTAGGATGCCTACCATGAGCAACCACGATGTAGCTGTCGTGGCCAAGCAGCAAGATTCATTTCCCAACTATTAAGCGACCCCGACGCAATGGACGCGATACTGGGAGAGGCTGACGTAATTGGCCTAAGCGTCGCAGGACACGGTGCCTTGAAGGTTCATGCGCTCGATGAGGTCTTCATGGAAATCGCACGACACGTAGTTGACGGAGGCGATGTTTGCACCATTGCCATTGAGGACACACCGGCGTCCGGAGAATGCAAGACCGACTATTTCGCTGGCAAGATAGATGATGTTGGTCAGTAGTTCAGGGGCATTCCGGCCCTGGCAGTCGCAGCGCTTCGCGAAGTTCCCCCACCAACTCAGGGGTGGGCTACGTAAAGTCAAGATCGTCGGGGTAGGCTTGGATGCGGATAGTCCTGACGAGGGATTCTTCTACGGTTTCGTTTCACTCGTCGCGCAACCACAGCGCGTGCTTTACCTCGGCGGCATCGCTCACTTAACTGCAATGCCCGTGCGCATCAGTGGTGAACAAATAGATCGGCAGCCTTTCGGGTATCTGCTTCGGCGGCGGCTACCGAAGGTGATGTACGAGGCAGTGGCCAACTTTCCCACGGTGCAGCGCCCAGAAGGTCACGCCGTTCACGATGAACAGCAAGGGACCTGAAACGATGGCTCCAGAGCCGAAACTTCCATCTGCTCCTTGAGTTCAGGTGCTCGTGAGTCCCATCAGTTGATGCGGAACCGCGAAGGCGGCCATAAGGGCAGTAGCCCACATCCATTGGCCGCAGAAAATCAGTGCAACAGCCGATGCGACAGGCAATGCCCAGCTAACCACCAAGGCCAGGGTCGAGTTGGTCATCTAGTCCGCATCCATGTTGCGTGAGCCCGATGTCTGCTCGATCTACATCGGCTTCGAATAGCTGCCAGTCTGACAACCACCCCAAAGTAAGAAGATACGGTAGGGACATTGTCGAGACCCCATTTCTGCCGTTTGCACACCCTGGTGAATAGCCAAAAGCAGCCACCCCCGCACTATGTCCCGAGCGGAAATTGCACAGCGTTTGGTCGCTCACCAAATAGAGCTACGGGCGCTCGTTAGCTCTGCCAACATCTGCAATCAGAACACGCATTCGCCGCAGCTATGACAGCCAAACTGCGATTCTGCCCGTCTGAACCTGGTTAGAATGGTGGAATATACCGTTTTGGGTGGATGCGACGTATCTCTTCCGACGGTCTTCGATTTGGCCAACGGCAGGCTGGTGCCGGATCTTTTCACACCAATATGTCTGAGCCCATCCGCACTGTTCGCTGTGCAATTGTAGAGAATGGGCAGCTTGCCGAGGCATTTAGCCATCAGTTCAGCTGGTTTGGCTCCCTCATCTCCCTTGTAGCATTTTCACAGCGGCTTCTGCTTTGGCCATGATTGCTCCCTTGTCCAGATCCACCAAGTTGCCGTTGAGGGCACCGGTGATGGCATGCAGTTGATCAAGCAAGGCATCTCGCTGTTCGTTGGTCTTCACAGAATTGGCAGTCCTTGCAATTGCATCAATCAGGTAAATCAGCACGAGTGGCTTACCGACTGCATTTTGCCTGATTTGGTTGAAAGTAGCACCGAAGATGCTGGAATAGCTCGTCGCCGGCACGGACACCCGAGTTTGCCCGGCCTTGTCCTTTACCTCGCCGGTGGGAAGTTGGAGGCTGGTAATCCGTACAAGGGCAGCAGAGAGCCTGTTGATAACGGCTGTGGCTGTGTAAGGATCGTTGATCCCCGGGGAAAGAGCCCGGACTGCGATCTCAACGAGATGGCGGATAGAGAACTCTGGATCTTGGTGCGGTGTACGAACAATACCTATCAACACGGCTTTTCGAATTAGCCCTGTGAGTTCATCGTTGCAACGGGAGGCGGGGTAGACACCAATGGCTAGCGTTCCTGGCGCAACATAGTCCCCAGGCGCTTGCATAATCCTCACAAGCACATCGCTTGCGACAGCCGCCTCAACAATGCGCTCGAACTCGATTGCCTCGATATACCCGTGCTTTGCAAAGTCGAAGAAGGCTGCCGCGCTGTCGAAATCGGCAGGCAGCGGTGCCGCTTCAACTGGGTTGCTGCCGCTAAGAGGCGTGAAGCTGTCCAGCGTCTTGTCAAGCTCCTGTCCAACACGTTCGATCACGGTCTCGGACACAATGGAACGGGCGAGGAAATGTAGAAAAAGCACAAGAAGTACCAAGCTGATCAGTGCCAGCAATATGGCAACGCTTACCGTAGCAAACGCCTGCTGCTGCTGGACGCTCCGGGAGCCAATCACCCCCAGTACAAGCAGGCAGTAAACGCTTGTCATGACGAACGTTCCAAGCACGTACTGCGTGTGCGGGCTGGACATGAAACTCCGAATTAGGCGAGGACCAAACTGGCTGGCTGCAAGTGTCAGAACAACCATGGTTATTGAGAAAACCAGGCTTGTCATCGTGATCATCGACGCGAGCAAAGTAGCAATCACGTCGCGCGCATTATCCGCAGTACTCACGTAAATGGCAGGCGGCAGTCTGTCCAAATGCCACACCGACAGCCACTCGTCGCCCAGATGGGCCAACCAGGAAAGGAGAATGGCTGCTGCCACCATGAGTGCTGGCACGAACCAGAAACTGGTTCGCAAGGACTCCCAGAGAACTTGTAGTTTTTGCGGAGTAACAGGTCCTGCAACTTCAACTGGGCTGTTGCTTGGATCAGTTCTTGGCATCAATCCTCCCCGGACCGCGATCGATGAGCAAACGGGTAGACTAAAGTGAGAGCAAAGAGCACGTCGCACCAGCCTCAACTCACTGAACGGATACGAGTGCCAGGCGGCCCTGCCAAAAACGCTGAAAATCGTTGCTGAACTTCGACGACACCCAGCAGCTCACTGGGAACGCCATGCGAGATTGCTGCTGCTAGAGGGCAATAAACCGCTGCCCGAAAGTGTACGTGCCGGCCGCGCCCAAAGGGTAACTGGCCTCGACTTACCAGCCGGAGCTATTCTGCGAACAGATTATCGACCCTTAAGCCTGCCTTATCTCTACCGGTGGAGTACCCTCTCGTGGAAAGCTCTGGTGATCTGGCTGCCTTTCAGAATCATGCCGGTAGTCTCATCACTCAGGGTCAATTCCGAGGCGCCCTGACGAACCATTTCTGCTGCGTCGGATAGCGCCTCGCAGATATTTTCGAAATGTCGGATTGTTGCGCTGGCTCGATTGGAGCTCAAGATTTTGTAAGTCATACTGCACATCTTTCAATTGTGGCTCTGTTGCAGGTTCAACGCTTCGGACGAGCCGATCAGCACTTTGTCTGGAAAAACCTGATCTAGGTTGCACAGTGAGTACAAAATGCACGCCGTCCATTTGCTAAAAAATGGTAGGATCGGATGAACCAAAGCACTGTGAAGATTTTCACTGCTAAAGAGGCTTCCGCGACGAAGATCAAATGTCCTGACGTGAACAAGCAATGAATGGCAAACCTCGTTAGCTAAGGTTCTAGTCCTAATCGGAGCGTTGCTTGAACATACCTGACGAGAAACTACAAAGGCGTGCACCGTTTGATCATACCTTGCCTAAAATCAGGGCAGATCCAACCAGGGGAAATATCTGCGAGGTAATGTCTAGGTTTCTATGGTCTTTGCCGTAAGCCGACAGTCTGCTCTCCAACCCGAAGTTGTCCGTCGTGGACGCCCCCTAAGACGCAAGCGGTATTTTGAAGATCTAACACGTGGTCGGATGCTGCCATCCGGCCGGCCTCTGATGCAGCACCAGACGCTGCGGTCCGTATGGGAGTTCGCGGACCGGATCCATATCACCCACAGGGTGCTCTGGTTACAGTGGAAAGCCCTGGTTGTCCGGCCCCGTCTCGTCGACTGTTGCGCCATACCTTCCTTCGACCGACTCCGACGACCTCTGGTCCGCCTTGGCTTTCGCCGCAGCCGCGACCGAGCTTTATATTCCTCCTGTTTGATGAGGAGGGCCCAGATGATGCGCGCCGTCTTGTTGGCCTGCGCAACCATCACCAGCATACGTGGCTCGGGGGCCGTCATCTGCTCGAGCCATGAACCTGCTGGTGCGCCACGCTTGCTCGCCTGCAGGACAACTGCGCTACAGCCGATCATAATGAGACGCCTCAGCGTTCGCTCGCCCATCTTCGTGATCGATCCCAGCTTTTGCTTGCCTCCGCTCGAGAGTTGACGTGGCGCTAGGCCTAACCAGGCGACACCATCCCTCGCATAGTACCGGCACCTGAGTTCTGATCATATGAGCGCCGCGTTCCGATTGATGCGGTGATTTTTCTGCGGGATTTACTCTCCTGCTTCTGCGCAGCTTGGCTGCGGAGCCTTGTGGTTGGCAACGGCGATGTTTGGCTTGGGCGAGATAGCACTACGACTATTGCAAGCATTGGGGTGTGACGGCAGGTCATCGAAGTTCATCGTGCACGAAGCCACCTGTTGTCCGATGACAGCATGTAAGCGACTGCCATACGCAACACTGTGCCTTCTCGGCAACACAAAGTTGCCATGATTGAGAACTGCAGATTTTGCTGAACCGTTTGTGCGTGCGGTTGCGTAGCTTGGCTAAACGATCATCGACATTCCGATCCACAGATCGTTGGGAGTCCAACTACAATGCGCTTGACCGTACTGCTTCTCGCCTCTGTCGCCCTGACTGCATCGGCCACTGCAGCCGACTTCTACGCTGCTGCGCCAGCGGCAATGCCCATCTATGAGGAACCCTCCAGTTGGACTGGCTTCTATGCCGGTGTGTTCGGCGGCGTCGCGTTTAATCCGTCCGATGCCGGCACGATCGAGATCGATCAGGATCTGGATGGTGATTTTGATGAGCCGATTGTTGGAGCTTTGGCCACGGCGTTCGGGTCGAACTTCATTGGCTCCCATGATGCGGGCCTGACGCTTGGTCTTGAGGCCGGTTACGACTACCAGATCGAAAATTTCGTTGTGGGCGGCATCATTGACATCGCCTATGTGGACTATCAGGATCGCCAGAGTGCGTTTTCTTCGACACCTGCGTCCTACACCCAGAATTCCGACGTTGAAT
>JAESGO010000042.1_pt1 | contig 135136 bp, 80 predicted proteins | sample 9269701 | NCBI WGS metagenome assembly JAESGO01 (sample SAMN15720690, study PRJNA650881) | algae metagenome | isolation source: Hormoscilla sp. CMT-3BRIN-NPC48 and co-occurring heterotrophs from... | place: USA: Clark Mountains Wilderness, California | collected 2010-04-18 | reverse complement strand
AGTGTCAGTTATGGGTAGAGGAAATGCTCAACCTTATTGCGAATAAAAAGTCATTTTATCAAAGGGGCTTGAGAGCTATAAGCCTTATAGACCAGCCGCTCTAGCGGCGTGGTCGCCCCCAAAAGTACTGCTGGCAATTTCCCCTTCTTGAATTGGCAATCCATCTAAGGTAATCACAATTCCCACTTGATTTGGTTTAACCGCATATAATTTGAGTTCCTGCGGTTGCATCCCAAGTTGAGGCGCGTTGTCTGATGTGATGACTGTAAATACTCCTGTGTTGATGCGATAAGTTCCAGCAGTCAGGATACCGAGTTGTCGTCCTTTTTCACCGCCTTTGGTGAAAAATTTTCGTGCATCTTGAAAGTTATCACAGGCAACTACTTTACCCAAAATTCTTTCTGGTGGAAGTGATGCGCCATCTCTAGCAACTACTAAGCCAATTTCTCCTTGGGGAATAATCACAACTGGTTCTCGACGTACATTATATTGCCAGGGCCAATAACCCCAATGCCAACCTGGTGCTAAGGTATCTGCTTGTAAACCTGCTTCATTGTTGAGAGCGATTAATCGTCCAGCACTTAAGCTACGTCGGGCAAATTTTTTGATTACAATGCCGACTTCTTCAGAGCTAATTACTACTAATCCAAATATAAAACCCATTTGGTGGGCAAAAACAAATCCTCCAATAACTATGAATGGAATCGCTATAAGTATTGGCGACCAGTTATCTGATTCTGTTGGCTCTTGAGAATTATCTGGTTGAGGTATTTGTGCAATTAAGTTTGGCGATTGAGTCAGAGAAATTGGGGTGAGGTTAGTGGAGGGCAGGTTGATATAGTTAGCTGATGCGGGAGTGATTTCTAAAGCGGTTAGTAGGGATATTGCTAGGGGTAAGGTTTTCTTTAAGAGTGGTAAGCAAGCTAGGGGTAATTTTTTCATATTATCAAAAAAAATTGATGTGTGATGGGGTGGCTTAAGTGCGAAAGCGTTGCAAACCCGTAGGTATCGCTCTCATTGATTCAAGGTGCTATCTGCTTATCTATACGCTGTGAATAATTTTTCTAAATATTTACAAAACTTCATCATCCACTCAATAATTTGGACGGCGAGCGATTTACTAGCTTAATATATAAAGTTTTGTAAAGTTTTCGAGAAATAGTTTCTTCAGATAACGAAAGGCTATTGTTACCCAAGGAACGAATGGAACAATGGCGAAAATTGCCTTGAAAAAAATATTTTATTGGTTCACTGGCGAAACGGCTGGACGTAGCGCCGTTGGGATTTGGAAATGGCTGTGGGGTTTACCAATTGAACCTGGGGGAAAAATTGCCGAAAAAGTAGCGGCTGAGTCGTTGCAATCAATGCAACAATCTGTTGTGCAACTAACTTCTGCGGTGGCTAGGGTTGTCGCTGCTTATCAGCAAGCTCAAGAAAAATATCGCCAAAAACAAGAAGAATATTATCAAGCAGAACGTCAAGCACAACTCGCTTACCGCCAAGGTCATGAAGAAGCTGCGCGTTTGGCAATGACTAAGGCGATTGTGATCGAAAAGATTATACCACAGTTGCAACAACAGGTGGCGAAAGCTGAAACATTGATGATTGCAGCCAAAGAAAAGCTTTCCAGAGAACGGGAGAAGGTAGAAAGTTACAAGTTAGAAATGGGCAATTTGCAAGCTTTGTCGGAAATGAATCAAGCGATGAAAGATATTTTTGATATTACGACAGAGCTAGATATAGAGAATGCGCGATCGCAATTTACCGAAGCACAAAATGCCATTCAGGGAAAATACTTGCGGGAAAATGCCAAAGCTGAGTTAGCCGAAAATCCCGCAGACAAGCTGGAAACTCAACTTAATAATCTGACTTTAGATGAAGAAATTAATCGACGGCTCAAGAGTTTGCAGCAATCTCTACCTGAATATGAATAACTGAGGCATTGTCAGATGACACACGTAGAAAAAGTACTTACCAGCAAAAAAATCAACATTCCGCCGATTGTTTGGTTGTTAGTAATAATAGCGGGATTTTTCGGGACAAAACTATTCAATTCCCCTACTGACTCTAGTAGTAGCATTGGCGATAATTTACTGATTCAAGAGGCGGCAACAATAGATAAAAAGCAAGGGATTGAAGCATTTAGACAAGGGAATTTCCCAGAGGCTCAAGCACATTTCCAAAAATCCTTAGCTCAACGCCCTAATGACCCAGAAGCATTAATTTACTTACTCAATGCCCAAGCGCAACAGCAAGAGCATCTCAAAATTGCTGTAGTTGTCCCTATTGGTAGCAATCTCAATATTGCTCAAGAAATGCTTAGAGGTCTAGCAATGGCACAGTTACAAATAAATCAAAAAGGGGGTATTAATGGAAAATTACTGCAAGTCCAAATTTTCAACGATCAAAACGAGCCAGAGATGGCTAAACAAATATCTGAAAAAATAGTTAAAGATACCAGCATTTTAGCAGTTATTGGTCATAACGCATCAAATGCGAGTTTAGCAGCAGCACCGATTTATCAAAAGGGGGAATTAGTAATGATTACCCCGACAAGCTTTGCTAATAATTTATCAGGGTTTGGCAGTTATATTTTTCGCACAGTTCCCAAAATTCGCTATATGACAGATGCAATAGCAGAATATGTGGTGAAGACTGCACGTAAAACTAAAGTAGCTGTTTGCTATGACTCCAATGCACCTGATAATGTCTCATCTAAGGATGAATTTGTTGCATCTTTATCGGCAATGGGTGGTCAAATAGCACCAACAGTTTGTGATTTTGCTACACCTAATTTTGATGCAAATCAAGCTATTGCTGATGCAGTTAGTAGTGGTGCTGATAGTTTATTTTTAGCGCCACATATAGATAGATTAAATCAATCAATAGATTTAGCACGCGCTAGCCGAGGGAGGTTAGCATTATTTTCGACTCCGACTCTTTACACAATTAAAACTTTACAGTCAGGACAAGCTGATGTTAACGGGTTAGTTTTACCTGTACCTTGGCATCCCCAAGCTACGCCAACAGCTAAAATTTTTGCTGCACAAGCGCAACAGTTATGGAAGGCAGATATTACTATTTGGCGCACCGCTACTGCTTTTGATGCCACCCGCGCAGCTATTGTTGGTTTGCAAAGTAGTCAAACTCGTGATGGGTTGCAAGGTGTGTTAAAAAGTTCAAGTTTTGTTGCTCCTGGGGGTGCAAATGGAGATGTGCGGTTTTTATCAACAGGCGATCGCCTTGGTAAAGCTGTGTTGATGCAGGTTAAACCTACTGCTGCTGGATATGAGTTTGTACCAATAAAAGCTGAACAAAGGTAAAAAATATCTTTGTTAACTGCTCCTGATTAAAAATACTTGTTCAAAAGTTGGAAAAATCACATGGATAATATTATAGTCAATGCTCGATATGAAATCCGTAAACAACTTAGTAAGAAGGCTGGGCGACGGACTTTCTTGGCACAGGATTTACATTCTCAAACTTTAGTAGTAATCAAGATTTTGCTTTTTGACCAAGATTTCCAGTGGGAGGAGCTAAAACTGTTTGAACGAGAAGCTAAAACCCTACAAAATCTCACTCATCCGTCAATTCCGCAATATTTAGATTACTTTGAAGTCAAGGATGGTAATTATCAGGGCTTTGCGCTAGTACAAACTTATATTGATGCTCTCTCATTGGATATACTTATCCAACAAGGACGAAGATTTTCGGAACCTGAGTTGATAGAATTAGCTGATAAATTACTGAGCATATTAACTTATCTTCACGAACAAATACCCATGGTCATTCATCGAGATATCAAGCCTAGTAATATCCTAATTGCTAACAGATCTGGTCATAGCATTGGTGACATTTATTTAGTGGATTTTGGCTCTGTCCAAACAGCAGCAACTAAAGATAATGGCACTATTACAATTGTTGGCAGTTATGGTTATATTCCTCTGGAACAATTTGGTGGACAAGCTGTGCCTGCTTCTGATTTGTATAGTTTAGGCGTGACAATAATTTATCTAGCAACAGGTACTCACCCAGCCGAAATACCTCAAGTTAATGGGCAAATAAAGTTTTCTACTCCGCAGTTGAGTAGACGGTTTCAGAAATGGTTAGAGAAAATAATTCAACCTCATCTAGATCGACGGTTTGATTCGGCTAAATTGGCTCAAACTGCCTTAAACTCTTCTGATGGTAGCTTTGGCAATTATCCTGAGCTTAAACCGAAAGATACTCAAGTACAATTGCAGCGCGATCGCGATCAACTAGAAATAATATTACCCAAAATGCCTAAAAATTTCTTCACAAGTATAGTAAGCACTATATTTACCGCACTGTTATCAGGGTTATTTTGGTCAATATTTTTAGGAGCTTTTTTGGTCTCTATAATCCAGTCAATAGGACTATCTTTAAATTTGTCTTATTTAATCATATTTATATTCTTTAGCATTTATGTATTCCTGCAAAATCTACCCATGTTGAATATCAATATAGCCAAGATTGTTGTTGACAGTGACGAAATAAATGCCTTTAATATTTTTGGTTTAAAAAAATTAACTAATCTTCGTTCAGAAATTTCTCTTTTAGGTTATTCTCCCAGTTATGAATTTAATGAATTTTGGGATAATACAGGTAAGCAATTAAATAGAGGCAAGGTCATAACGGAGCCAGAATTATTTATTTATGCTGGATCAACTAAATACTCGATCACCAAACTCTCAGCAGCAGAATTAAGCTGGATAGGGCAGGAATTAAGTGAGTTTCTAGATTTAGAACTGCAAATTATTTACCCTATACCTAAAGTTCCTCCTGAACCTTCATCGTGCGGTGGTGGTTGTTAAATAAAGTTGGTAAAAAAATATGAAACTAGCAGAACAGAAGTTATATGAACGAATTTGCAACTTCAAATTAGATACACAAGGAGCTATTTTTCCTTTCTCTCACAAATTATCCTGGGAATATAGATGGTCAGAAATATATACCATTAGGGTGATTCAAGAATACAAAAAATTTGTGCTTCTAGCGATGGTAGCTGATCATGTTGTATCGCCCTCTGCCCCAGTTGATCGAGTGTGGCATTTACATCTTCTTGACACCCATTCTTATTGGGATAAATTTTGTGGAGAGGTGTTAAATAAACCACTCCACCATAGCCCTAGCCTTGGCGGAAAAGAAGAAGGACTTAAATATCAGCACCTCTATGAGCGCACATTAGATACATATCGAAATTATTTTGGGACTCCTCCAGATGATATTTGGCATGATCCTCGACTGAGGAGTGAATCGATAGATTTTCAGTGGATAGATTCAAAACAATACTGGATTCTACCGAACCCCATTTACTGGCTGAAAAGCTTAATTAATCAAAAGATTTGAAAATTAGGTTGCTAACTTCAGTTAGGACATTGCGATCGCATCATCAGAGCAGATTTGACTTTATAAAATATCGAACAACTCACCAGATCTATAATCGAGTTAAATACATTATGAGTCTTAATGAGTTAAACAACATCGTATATGAAGGTTGGCAGTTTTGGATCGATCGCGGCGGTACGTTTACTGACATTGTGGCGCAACGTCCAGATGGTAAAATCTTGGTTCACAAACTCTTATCAGAAAATCCAGAACGCTACAAAGATGCGGCAATTTTTGGCATCCGAGAAATTTTAGAAATTCCTCAAGATGCACCCATCCCGACAGAACAAATTGCAGCAGTGAAGATGGGAACGACGGTAGCGACGAATGCTTTGTTAGAACGTAAAGGCGAAGCCTTCGCGCAGCGAATAGCCATGCGCGATAGCGCTATTGGCGCGTCTCTACAACTGATCGCTGGTCACTGAAAAGATGAATCTTGCAGCTTTTTGTAAACAATTGTAACGATACCGAAAAATTCCCGATCTTCATCCCCATAGACAAATACAAGGCAAATTACATAGCCATCATTACTGGGAGAAGATTGATGAAAACTAAAACCAAAATTCAACTTACCATTGCTATTTTAGCTGGGACTATACTCCTATCATCTAATAATGCTTTAGCTGGTCATGCTTATGCGTACTTACGCGAACAAATCAGATTGATGCGTGATTATTTGGGAGTTCGCATTACCCATAATACCTACACAGATACTATGGATGATGGTAGCGACGAGTACATAACTATAAATTTAAATCGCAATCAGCAATATGTAATAGCAGGTCTGTGTGATGAAAGTTGTAACGACCTTGACCTGAAACTCTACAACACCAGTGGGTATTTACTTCAATCTGATACGTCTTTAGATAAGTACGCAGTTGTCGGCGTGACACCTCGTGTAGGCGGTAGATATTCGCTAAAAATTAAAATGTCTGACTGTTATACGTCTTCTTGTGACTATGCTATTGGAGTTTTCAGTAAATAGATATTCTCCAATTGTTATTTACGCACTGCTGATTTTAGTTAATAATTATTTCCACTTTAATAACGTGACAAATTCATGTAGGAGTATCTATCATGTTGAATTTTTCTGTAACATCTCTAAACCGCTTATTTTTCCGACCTTCAATATCGCTATTATTAGCTATATTAGTGGGATTTTCTGGAGTAAAAGCGGTTCTAGCTAAATCGCCATCAGCTACTCAATCTGTACAAAAACCTGCTGTTATTACTCGTGATAATTCATCATTTACTATTGCACAACTAAGTCGCTCTAGCACTCCTTTATACGGATCGTGGAAACTTAATTACAGCGTTGGCGGAATTCTTTATGAAAGCTGGCTTTATATGAGTGGATATTCAGGAAAAATGAGGACTTTATACTTCGATCCCAACGTCAAAAAAACTCAACTCATAGATCAAAGTATGTCTCTGCGGTCTTCTTCGCAAGGATTAATTTTAGTAGGATACAATCCAGTTTATGCTGGAACTAATACTCAATATCCTACTTATAGTGCAGACAACTTTTTGTTTCAAATTAGCTCTGATGGTTCGCTATTAGCAGTAACTTGTGATGATGCGGGTCAATGTTCAGGTGTAGATATAGAGTCAGTGCGATAGTAAAATGTATCTGCACTTTAGCTAATAACAATCTCGATAATTATTTTTTCACTATTTATTAATAACTTTGTCGAGATTGTTAATCCCAAATTATTTACCGGACATGGGATTTTAACAATGAATGAATTTAACAAACCGCCAGATTTATTGACACAACTTGTGCAAGAAACTTGTAAGTATCCACACAATAGTTTAGAAAGAAAGCAAGGACTGACTAAAATTATATTTTTAATGCAAAAATCAGGAAAAATTTGGCGAGGTGGCAGGGAAGTAAATTTAGAACACTATCAAGAAGCTTTACAAGAAAATTGGTATTTTTTTAGTCGTAATTTATGCAACTACGATCCACAAAAAGCAAGTGTAATTACTTGGTTCAATACTTACTTGGAATATAAATTAAGAGACATTCAGGCAAAAGCTGCTAAAGAAGTAAGCCGCCGAGGTTCAGCCAAAATAGATCAAGAGACAGGTAATGTTATCGATCCAATAGATATGTTTCCTGCACCACCACAAAACTCAGTACTTATGATAAAAGAATTGATAAAATGGTTAAATGAAAATCAAAAAAGATTAAGCAGAATACATTTACGAGATCGCACCGAAATCAATGCCCACCTGCTCATTTCACGCCACTTAATTTTGGAAGAAACTTATACAACTATCGCGCAAGAATTTACTGTGCCAATTCCTACGCTGTCTAACTTTTATAAGGATCGTTGTTTACCTATCATTAAAAGATGGTGGGACGAGCAAGGATATTGAGCCGCTTGATTGTCTACCTTAACTACTTGAATACAGCAACTTATCATCACGTAAAATGAGTAATTCTATCGATATCAACCAAAAAATCACTCTAACTTTCCCTATTACTGAAACACAACGACAAACAGCGTTAAAATTTGCTCAACAGCAATACAGTAAACAAAAACAATCTCAGGTATACCTCAATACCTTAGCAGTGCTAGTTACGCGAAATTACTTACAAATACTAGATATTGCTACTGATATTGAGAAGAGCTATTGTTGGAATGCTATTGAGCGTTTTAGTTTAGACGTAGCCGATTTAAAAATTACCGATCCTTATGTCAAAACTGGACATTTAGAATGTCGCCCTGTGAAAACTGGCGATCGAGTTGCAGAAGTACCCGCCGAAGTTTGGGAGGATAGAATAGGTTATATTTTTGTACAATTTGATGCTGAATGCCAAGAAGGAACATTATTAGGATTTTTGCCAGAAGTATGTAGTGAACAAATACCGCTTGCTCAACTGCAATCTTTAGAAAGCTTTCTTGAATTTTTGTATCAACCAGCAATTAATTGGTTGCGTTTAAGCGATTGGTTTGATAACATATTCGCAACTGGCTGGCAGACACTTGAAGAAGTGATTAACAGCCACGTTGCTAATCCTAAACTAGCATTTCGTTTAGGCAAAGTGCGCTGGGATAAAATGAGATGGTTACAGCAACAGTTGTCGAATTTTAAGGCAAGAAGTAACCTGAATTCATCAGCAATATTGGCGGCGAATGGCGATCCAATTCCAGCATTAGTTCAAATTATCGAAACAACCGATAATAAAGAAACGCTTTGGAAAGCCGCCGAGATGTTGTGGGAAATTGAACCAACTCATCCAGCAGCAGGTGCTAGACGGATTATTGATTTAGGGATGCAATTAGGAGGAAATTCTATTGCCTTAATGGTAGCAGTATTACAAAAGCTTGACGACACAATGGAAGTTTTATTGCGAGTTTACCCATTAGGGACTAACGAGTTTTTACCCCCAGGATTAAAACTGATTGTTTCTGATTTTGATAACTTAGATAAAACGGCTGAGGTACAATCGAGATTTCAACCGTTAGATACCTATATTCAATTAAAGTTAGGGGCGGAACTAGGGAAGAAATTTACTGTTAAGGTATTGTTAGATGAGGCAAGTTTTATTGAATACTTTATGATTTAATCTCTATGGAAAACCAATTAGTTCTAGAAATTGCTGAGCGTAGTATTGCAGAGGGGTTTCCGGCAACGCTTCGCATTAGTGAAGATGGCAAAGAAATCCTCAGACAGGGTTGTATAATACCCTCTGCGGAGCGACTTTTTCAAGAACAGGAAAAGTGGTGTAATGCTTATTACGATCTAGCCACAATTCGGAATGCTAGAATTTCCCGCATTACAATTTATGACGATCAAGTAACAAACGTTAGCATTGAAGATGCAGAATCACAATTAACCGATGATGAACGCTGGCAAAGATATCAGATAGCTACGAGAAATTTTAAAGAACAAATGCAAGAGTGGCTTGAGCAGCCCGAATTTTTAAAGTTACAAATTCAGGTAGCAAACAACCTCAATGGTTATCAAACAGCACGCATGATTATCGCTACCAAAAATCGCCGACTTTGGAAACTACCTTGGCATTTATGGAGTTTATTTAGGAACTTCCGCAACGACCCCGCTATTAGTAACCAAGATTATGTAAATCCGCGTGTGACACCTTTGAGTAACCCAAAAATTTTAGCGATTTTTGGCAATGATACCGATATTAATCTTCAACCGGATCGGGAATTACTCGCTTCTTTAGAAAAGCTTGGTGCAAAGATTACTTGGTTAGAAAAACCTACCCGTCAGCAGTTGAGGGGAAATTTATCAGAACAAGCTTGGGATATTCTATTTTTTGCTGGACATAGTTATAGCGATGAACATGGGAGTAGTGGAGTTATTGAGCTTAATAAAAGCGATCGCATTTATTTATGGGAGTTAAAACATCGTTTTAAAGAGGCAGTTAACAACGGTTTAAAGTTAGCAATTTTTAACTCTTGTCTCGGTTTAGGCATAGCGCAAGCACTAAGCGAAGTTAACCTACCTCATATCATTGTGATGCGCGAACCAGTACCAGATCAAGTTGCAGAGCGATTTTTAGAATATTTTTTGAAATTCTTTTCTCAAGGGAAATCGCTGAATGAATCTGTACGGGAGGCGAGACATCGTTTACAGGAAGATGAAATTGATTATCAATTACCCTGTGCTAGTTGGCTACCTGTGGTTTATGAAAATCCCACTGTACCGCCTTTAGTTTGGATTCAACCTGAACCTATATCAACACCACCACCCCCGCCCGATCTTGATCCTATACCAACACCACCTCCCCCGCCTGATCCAATTTGGATAATCTGGTTAAATAATTGGAGCAGAATGCCCAAAAATACCAAATTAGCGATCGCTTTATTTACACTCTTGTTTATATCTATTATTCTGATTCTAATTTTTCCGCCAGTTAAGCCTCCAAAAACAAACGAGCAGGCGAATCAAAACACTTCTGTCTCTGGTGCTTATGAGTCGATAGGCGATCGCATCAGCTTGGGAGATAAATTACTTATAAAAGACAAAAAAACTCTTGCAAAAGTAGCAGGAGTAGCAGCATTTAAACAGCAAAATTATCAGTTCGCTTTGGCAAACTTTGCAGCTTCGCTAAAAGAATCTCCCAACGATCCAGAAAGTTTAATATATAAAAACAATGCTCAAGCGCAATCTCAAAATTCCTTAAAAATTGCGGCGGTTGTACCTATTAGCACCAACCTAAATTTTGCTCAAGAAATGCTGCGCGGAGTAGCAATGGCGCAAAATAAAATTAACCAGCAAGGAGGAATTAATAATCGTCTTTTACAAGTAGCAATAATTGACGATAGCAATAACCCAAATATTGCAAAACAAGTAGCCGAACAATTAGTTGCAGATCATACTATTCTTGCTGTAGTTGGTCATAATGCTTCATTTGCCAGTCTAGCAGCAGCACCCATCTACCAAAAAGGGAGATTAGTAATGATCTCGCCGACAAGTTTTGCTAATGAGTTTTCAGGATTTGGCGACTATATTTTCCGAACAATTCCCAGGATTCGCAATCTAACCGAGCCTTTAGCTGAATATGTCGTGAAGACAGTCAATAAAACTCAAACAGCTATTTGTTACGATTATAAATCGCCAGATCAGAAAGTATTTAAAGAAGAATATGTCGAGTCTTTGAAGAGTAAAGGAGTGAAAACAAAGGAAATACCATGCGATTTTTCTTCGCCTACATTTGATCCTAATCAAGTAATTAATGAAGCTGTTAGTAGTGGAGCAGATAGTCTATTGTTAGCGCCTTCTGTTGCGCCTACTAATACAATTAACAAAGCGATGGAAGTAGCCAAAGCTAATCAAGTAGCTGGGTTAACCTTATTTGGTTCTACTACCCTGTATACTAATGAAGCTTTAAAATCTGGAGGAAGTAATGTTAACGGTTTAGTTTTGGCTACACCTTGGAGTCCGAAAGATTCATCTCCCCAAGCCCAAAATTTTGCTAAGGAAGCGCGTCAACTATGGAAAGCCGATGTTAACTGGCGCACTGCTACTGATTATGATGCTACTTTAGCTATCATTACAGGATTACAAAAAAAACCAACTCGCGCAGGATTGAAAAATGAGTTACGCCGTAAAGAATTTGTTGCACTTGGAGGCGCAAATGGAGATATAAAATTTGCACCAACAGGCGATCCCTTATCAAATAACATCATTTTACTAAAGGTACGACCCAGTAGGTCTAATCCGACAGGATACGATTTTATTCCTATTCAACCTTAAAAACAGATTAGTGATTTGGTGATTTTTGTGGCTGCGATCGCCTTGGCTGCTATCCTGTATGTCTTTCAACCATTAATAAAGTAGTTTCGTGATCGCCTAAATCCCACAAAGAACCGATCACACTTGTCGCCCCTGCTGCGATAAAAGGGCGCGATCACCCAATCTATACCATCTGCTGTAATTCGCCCTGTTGCACTCTCAGCACCACTCAAAACAACTAAATCAGGACTGAGCTTCATCTTCTATTTATCCAAGATTATCATGATGGTCTTAGGTATTTTTGCAGTTTATGGATCTGCGGTATAAGCGTTTTGGTAGCAGCGCTTAACCGCGATCCTGACAAGAGCGGTATATTAGTTCAACAATTTGAAAGACTCAAAAAATTTTTGAGAATTACTGTCTAATGTTGTCATCGACATTAACATATAACCCCGGTCTCCTACTATGTACAATTGACCCTTACCAGCAACAGTATTTTGATAGGTAAAGTTGAATTCAATACCGGGATGATCGTTTAGGGAAATGGTCTGTTTGTCCTTTACTTCAGCACCTGCACTGGGCAGTGCTATATCGATAATCGCTTCTAAGAAAACTTGTTTTAACTGATCGGGTATATTTCCAATTTCAGATGGTAGATCGTAGTAAGAAAGAGCATAATAGCCTTCTTCGCTTGTAGCAGTGAAGGTTTTTGCCACGCTTCCCTGAGAAATTTCTTCTGTTTTTTCAGAGGGATTATTAGGAAAAGAGACAGCAAAATCTTTTTGGGTAAACTCTTTCCAGTTGGTTTTTGCTACCAAAATAGATTGTGGCGTGATAGGTTGAATACCTATTGGCTTAGTAGGAAAACCTACTACTGGATTAGCAACAATGCTAACCAGAAAGGAAGCAGTGGTAGTTAATAATGTTAGATAGCTGTGTTTAGCTTTCATCATGGTTAAACTCATATTGATTTTTAAATTGTTCTATGCTGCCGCTCTAGGTGAAATGTGGCTCTTAGGCAAGGGTGAGAAGACTATGCGATTAAGAGCCGCGCACTATTATTAAGTGCGTTAGCGAAGCAAACCCGAAGGTATCACTCTTTTTTTCAGGGTGCTATTTGCTTATCTATATGCTCTGAATAATTTTTCTAAATATTTACAAAACTTTACTCTGTGCCTTGAAAAGTTTGGAGATAAGCCTCGTCAACTTCAAAAGATGGTGATTTTCCTGATGGTAAAGGGGGAAGTTGACGATTAAGTAATTCCATTACGCTATAAACAAAAAGCAAAGTTTCTATAACTTCAGTAAAATTACAAGATTGCTTGTAATAATTCATTTTTGCTTCAATCGCTTGGCTTTCTGCCCCAATTTTAGTGATTAGTTGTTGAATTTCTTGATGGTATGTCATAGTAATTCTCAAGCTGACATTGGGATATCGGCTACAACATCAGCTATTTATACAAATATTTACAAAACTTCATTGAGGCGATCGCATTGCTGGAGAAGGCAAAATTTGTGCAGGTGCAATGTCAGCCCTCTGGCTACCATACAGGAAATTTTAATGACAGGGGCAGGGGACTGTGATATTACTCAATCGGGGAAATTTGATTAATTTGAGGTTTTCTAAATTTGTGCCAATAATTGCGTAAAAACTTCGCGGCTAGACGTAAACTCTATAGCAAGTTAAATTCTGGATGCGAAACGCTCAATTTGCATCGTATCTCTATCGTCGCCTATTTGTACTTGCTTTTGTATCACATTAATCAATATTTGTCAAAACATGAAACCGATAATCGTTTTATTCACCATATTATTACTACTACCAACAAAAGCAATAGCAGTCAGCACCCAGAAAAGAGAACCGCAACCACAGCAAATTGCCCAAGTTGACTTGACAGCAAAACTGCGTTCTCTCGCGCAAGCTATTACAGTCAAAGTTACCACCAGCGATAATGGCGGTTCGGGTACTTTGATTGGAAAACTTGGACAAACTTATCTAGTTCTGACTAACGCCCATGTGGTGACAGGCGACAACTACCGCATCCAAACACCAGATGGGAAAACTCATCCCGCCCAAGTTGTCCCTAACACTCGTTTCCCCAATAATGACTTAAGTTTATTACAATTTCGCAGTAGCCAAAACTATAAAATTGCTCCCCTAACTAAGGTTTTGCAAGAAGATGAACAAGTATTGGCGGTGGGATATGACTCAGCAACAGCCAAGCTAGTAACAGCACCAGGTATTCTTCACCTGGTGATACCCGATCAACCCTTGAAAGGCGGTTATCAAATTGGATATACCAGCAATATTGTTCAAGGAATGAGTGGAGGTGCAATATTAAATGCTGCTGGGGAACTTATCGGGATAAATGGACGTGCAGCTTATCCGATTGTAAATAGTGGTTTTGTTTATCAAGACGGTTCTCCTTTAACTCCAGCAGAAATTCAAGATGCCAGAAAAGTGAGTTGGGGGATACCTGTGACAACATTTTTAGCACAGTTAAATCCCACAGTCGTATCAGCTTTGTCTATAGCCCAAGATGATGAAAAAATAGTAGATAACGCACAAAAATTTACTGGTTGGTTGGCAAAAGCAAGCGAACAAGCTAGACAAATCAGCGTGAGAATTGATGATTTAGGCGAGCCTAATAGTGGCGAAAGAAAGAATTTAAACGGTAACGGTTCAGGAATTATCATCGCCAAGCAAGGTAATACATACTATGTGTTAACTTGCGCTCATGTGGTCAAGTATGAAAATGTGAGAAAGTATGAAATCTTAGCCCCAGATGGTAAACGCTATCGGATAGATAATAGCAAGATTAAAAAGAACGAAGGCGTAGATTTAGCTGTAGTGCAGTTTACCAGTAGCACAAATTATCAAGTAGCAACCTTGGCAAATTATAACCCAAATAATGATGATTATATGTTTGTCGGAGGTTATCCCCAATTACGTAAACAAGATGACGATCCGAAATGGCGCTTTAATCCAGGTCAGATATTTGATAAAGAAGGGGGATTATTACAAACAAAAACTTATACTTTAGAAACAGAAAACCCTGGATTGTCAAAAACAAGAACCGCATTTGCGGAAGGATATGAATTAGTTTATACCAACATTACCTACGGTGGGATGAGCGGGGGAGCGGTTTTAGATAGCCTTGGGCGAGTAATAGGTATTCATGGTAGCGCGGAAGGAGACAAAGCAAGTGAGTCGCCTGAAATTCAACTAGGGTATAGTTTAGGCATTCCGGTGGCGACATTCATTGGTATAGCAGATCGTTTTAATGTAAATCCTCAATGGTTGCAACTCCAAAATTCTCCTGCTCCTCAAATCAGTAATGTAAATAAAGATTCTCTGGTAAAAGCATTATTAACAGTTGATGTACCTCAAGGAAACAAACCATCACAATGGATAGATCGAGGAAACCAACTGTGGCGGTTACGTCGATTTGATGAAGCAATAGCCGCTTTTGATCGAGCAATTAAGCTACAACCTACGTTTGTTCATTTAGCTTGGTATGGGCGGGGATTGGCGTTAGTAGAGCAGGGGAAATATGAAACAGTATTACTCGCTTGTAACCAATTAAACCAGCAAAACCGAGAATTGCCAGTAGCTCAAAAGAAATATGAAGAAGCACTAGTCGCTTTTGAAACAGCTATTAGCAAAGAACCATTATACTCTCCAGCTTTAAAAGCTCAAAATTTAGTGCTGAGACAGTTAAAGAAACTGGAGCGAGCATTAGTAGCGATCGAACAAGCAATTAAAATTCAACCAAAAGATGCGAACTTGTATAAGGAAAAAGCTGTAATTTTAGCAGAATCAAAAAACTATCCACAAGCAATTGCTGCGATGACAGCAGCGATTAATATCAGTCCTCTTGCTGCTTATTACATCAATTTGGGTAATATTTACTACGACCAAAAGCAGTGGAATCAAGCTATTGATAATTACAATAAAGCGATGACAATTAATCCTCAGTCTGCTTTTGCTTACATCAATCGGGGTAATGCTTACGCTAACAATCAACAGCCGGATCAAGCTATTGATGATTTCAATAGTGCCATTAAAATCAATAATCGCTTGGCTTTGGCTTACAACAATCGAGGTAATGTTTACGCCATAAAGCAGCAGTGGAATCAAGCTATTAAGGATTACGACAACGCAATTCAATACAATTCGCAGTATGCTGAGGCTTACAGTAATCGGGGTACTGTTTACTACAATCAGAAGCAGCTAGATCGAGCTATTAAGGATTACGATAACGCAATTCAATACAACTGTAAGTTTGCTGAGGCTTACAACAATCGGGGTAATGTTTACGCAGACCAGGGGCAATGGGATAAAGCTATTGCTGATTACACTAATGCGATCGCATACAAGGATAAGTATGCTGAAGCTTATTCTTATCGGGGTCAAGCCTACCATATTAGAGAAAACTATAGTGCAGCACTTTCCGACTACTCAAAAGCATCAGAAATTAATCAGAACTTAGCAATAGCTATCAATAATATCGGTTTGATTAAATATGAAATGGGAGAAACTGAAGCAGCTATTCAAAAATGGCAGAAAGCTGTTGAGATGGGGTATCCACAAGCAGAACCTCAATTAGCTTCAGCAGTGGCTTTATATACCAAAGGTGAATCAGATAAGGCTTTGCAAATAGCAGCAGAAGCTTTGAAGTTAAATAAGCAGTTTAAAGATGTGGCGTATCTCCAAAAAAATCTTTGGGGTAAGAGGTTAGTTGCAGATACTCAGAAGTTATTTGCTGATGCTAAGATGCAGGCAGTTTTAGCCGGACTTTAACGATAAACTGTTGTGTTTCGTTCATTTTATGTTTTAGGAAGGAGAAAAGGGAAGAGATTTTAATAACTTTTATTCTTTATTCCAAATGTACAAGCTTATTTGCGCGTTAGCTTACGACTTACGCATTTCAACAGTTTAATAAGTAATACAGGGTGCAGGAGGAGTAAATCTCTTTAACAAGAAAGCAACAGCACGTGAATATGAACTAATCATAAAATACAGTAAACTTGGTAATGAAAGGACTCTAAGTTAAATGACTCATCAACCAGGACAAAAAATCCAAAACGGACGTTATCAAATAAAAAATTCTCTGGGTGCGGGTTCATTTGGCTGTACTTATTTAGCAGAAGATCGCGATAACTCTGGGAAAATTGTGGTAATCAAACAGCTACTACCACAACCACTAACAGTGGCAGAAATTGTTAAAGACTGCTTTCGTCAGGAAGCATCAACAATGAAACGCTTAGGAGGCTATAAACAACAAATACCAAAAATCCTTGATGATTTTGAGGAAAATGAACAATTTTATCTCGTACAAGAATATATAGAAGGCAATGATCTAGAGAAAGAACTAAGATCTTATACTTTCAATGAACAAGAAGTTATCCAGATTTTGAATGATGTTTTACAAGTATTAGATTATGTTCATAGTCAGGGTGTCATCCATAGAGATATTAAACCTGCAAACTTAATTCGTCGTACTTCAGATAGCAAAATTGTTGTGATTGATTTTGGTGCAGTTAAAGAAGTGATGACATTAGCTCTTAACCCTGAAAATCAGACAATTTCTACCAAAATCATTGGTACACCTTGGTTTATGCCTCCTGAACAAGCAATGGGCAGACCACACTATGTCAGCGATATATATGCTTTAGGGATAACAGCTTATCGACTTTTAACAAAAAAAGCTCCAAAGGAAAATCAGCAAAATGACCCAATTCTTGATTGGAGTGGAGTTAAAGTTAGCCCCAAGTTAAAAAAAATTATTGAAAATATGACGCGCTATGATTTTGCCAAACGTTACCCATCGGCAAAAAAAGTGTTAGATCATCTAAATCACGATCCTAGTAATGGAGGATTGCTCAAAAAGTGCTTGTTAGCTTCTTCTGTAATATTTATCTGCTTACTTGCGAGAATAATTTATGTGAAAATTCAGTATGACAAAGCATCTGCATTACTTATAGAAGCTGTAAAATTACAAGATAGAGGAAACTTTCGATCCGCCATTAATAATAATCTGCAAGTCAAACAAATATATCCGCCTGCTGGTTTTCAGGTTGATGCTAATCTTTGTCATTTATACGGCAAAGTCGGTGAATTTCACACACAGATCGCTTATTGTCAAGTAGCAGTTCAGCAATCTCCTAATCATTCTAACAGTTGGAACAATTATGGGCTTGCACAACATTCGCGAGCTAAAAATACTAAAAAGCAAATAGATTATATAGCATCTCTTGCATCTTTTGACCAAGCTATTAAATTAGATTGTAATTTTCAGGCAACTGATCCAGAAGAGCAAAAAGAGGCTAATGAAAATTGTGGTTTAGATTTAATCAATAAAAGTGAAGTATTAGTAGATTTAAATAGATTTAATGAAGGAAATGACGTATTGAATCAATCTATCTCTAAATTGTATGGCAATAAAAAAGCATCTCATTTGCCTTATTATCATTTAGGAAAACTTAATACAAAGAAGAAATTATATCAGAAAGCTATTAATTATTTCCAGCAATGCCTGAAAATCAAACCCGACTTCAAACCAGCTAAAGAGGAAAGAGAAAGAGTTTTAAAGCTTTTGCAAGGTTAAATATTATTAGTATTATGTTTATAGAAAAAATGTAGAGACTTAGGAAGTAAAGTCTCTACAATGGTTATAAGTAAAACATTTTTTGGGAAAATGTTTATTAATAACAAAATATTTACCACCATTTGAGGGGGGAAATTGTGACGATAATTCTGCCATAGCCTCTGGTTCCTGGAGGTGGTTCTAACTTATTATAATCTGGGTTAACAACTTTCTTGATAACATTGGCGCTATCTTGAAAATCTTTTTTAAGCCAAAGCAGTTTGTTGTTTTTATCAACAAAGCAACCCTGTTGTTTGTTTTGAACTAAACAAACAACAACTTGACCTTGATGTGTATCTTGTGCCAAATACGAACTTGGCTTCTCATTGAAGTGAGTTTGGAGAACATTAGCTGCTGCATGACAATCAGCATTAATGTCTGACGAATCTATAAACTCAGATTTCCAGAAAATTATCTCTTTAATCTCTTTATCACCTGGCTTTTGTGCATTAGACGCAACAGTAGTTAATATCCCGCCCTTGTTAAGTTTACAGTCAAAAGAAAAGGGGGTTTGTGAACTATTATTACTAAAAGTTGGAGTAGCTGTAAGTGCGATCGCGCCAGCCGCTAAAATCAGTGACAAAGTTTTGCTAAATTTCATAAAAGTTTGACTCTTAGAATAGATGGGCATATAATACCCAATTATTAGCCATTAGCATAGTAATTTTATTCTTTATTAACATTGATTGCCATTTATTTAAACAATATCTTGTATAAAATGATACATAAGTTAAAATATTATTTACGGGCTGGCAGTTTTACTATCAGCTTATTTGTAGTTGCCAATCCGACGCTTGCCCAAATCATACCAGATCAAACTTTGCCAGTTAATTCTGTTGTCACCTCTCAAGGAAATATTAACTTAATTGAGGGAGGAACTAAAGCAGGAAATAACTTATTTCACAGCTTTCAACAATTTTCTGTTTTAACCGGAACTACAGCACATTTTCAAAATGAGCAGAGTATTCAGAACATTCTCACTAGAGTGACAGGAAACTCAATATCTCAGATTGATGGTTTACTGAAAGCTAATGGTAATGCTAACTTATTCTTAATCAATCCCAATGGGATTATTTTTGGTAACAATGCTGCTTTAGATATTGGCGGTTCATTTATAGCAAGTACGGCTAATAGTATCAAGTTTCCTGATGGCAATGAGTTTAGTGCTATAAATTCTCAAGCTACACCTATTTTAAGTGTAAATGTTCCTTTGGGGTTGCAATTTCCAGGGATACTAGGAAATATTATTAATCGTGCGGTTAATTTGCAAGTATTACCAGGAAAAACTTTAAGTTTAATTGGTGGAGATATCAGTTTAGAAAATGGTAACTTGACAGCAGCACAAGGAAGAATTGAAATTGGCAGTGTTGGCGCTAACAGTTTTGTAAGTTTAAACCCAATAACTAACGGTTGGAGTTTGGGATATAACGGCGTAAATAACTTTGGGAATATCCAACTTCTATCAGCGTCTACAGTTAGTGCAAGCGGTGAAGGTGGCGGTAATATTCAAGTGCAAGGCGGACAAGTGGCGCTGACTGATAGTTCCAAAATTGTTGCTGATACGACAGGAAATCAAACTGGGGGAGAAATATTTGTTAGTGCCAAAGATTTAACTGTTACCAACGGCTCAAAAATTTCTGTAGAAACTTCTAATACTGGAAATGCGGGTAAAATTAATATTCAAGCTGAATTGGTAGAAGTAAGTAATGCTTCAGCTAACGGTCAAGAATTTAGCACAATTGCGGCGACATCAAGAGGTAGCGGAGATTCTGGGAGTATTACAATTAATACTAATCGTTTGAGTGCTAAAGATGGTGGTGATATTTCCGTAACAACATTTAATGCAGGCAAAGGGGGAAACTTAACAGTTAATGCTAATGAGTCGGTAGAATTAATAGGCGATCGCATTAGTCCAGATGGTAAAACGTTTAGTCGTAGTGGTTTATTTGCAGCTACCGAAGGAACAGAAGCTGGGGGAAATTTAACTATTACTACCCCAAGATTAGTAGTTAAAGATGGAGCAAGGGTTTCAGTTTCTACTCGCGGTAGAGGAGAAAATGGTAAACCTGGAGGTAAGGGCGGTAACTTGACTGTTTTTGCTCCAGGTGGTGTGGTAGAACTGAGTGGTACGAGTAGTGATGGTCTGTTTGACAGTGGTTTATTTGCCTTATCGGGAGAAGACAGACCAACTCTTAATGCAAAGGACGCTACAGGCGACGGTGGAAACTTACGAATAGAAACTCAACAATTGTTAATTCGTAATGGTTCCCAAGTATCTGCTGCTACTGCGGGAACAGGTAAGGGAGGAAATATTACTGTAATAGCGGATGCTATAGAAGTAACAGGTGCATCAGCTATTAATCAAAGGTTTAGCACCTTAGCAGCTAGTTCTCGTGGTGCAGGTGATTCTGGAAATATTTCCATTAATACCAGAGTTTTAAAAGTAACTGAAGGGGCAGATGTTTCAGTAACCGCTTTTGGTACGGGTAGTTCAGGAGAAATCAACGTCGGCGCATCTGAGTTAGTAGAATTAAATGGCGCTGTTAGTTTAGATGGTACAAACTTTAGTCGTAGTGGTTTATTTGCAGCTACCGAAGGAACCAAACCTGGGGGAAACTTAACTATTACCACGCTTAAATTAGTTGTGCAAGATGGGGCAAGAGTATCAGTTTCTACTCGCGGGCGGGGGGAGAATGGTATTCCAGGAGGTAGAGGCGGTAATTTAATTATTCAAGCTGCTAATGGAGTAGTAGAGTTAAGTGGAACCAGTACCGATGGTAAATTTCCCAGTGGTTTATTTGCCTTATCTGGAGAAAATAGACCAAATATCAATGCGAATGAAGCTACAGGCGACGGGGGCGACTTAAGTATTGAAACAAAACAATTAATTATTAGGGATGGGGCGCAAGTTTCTACCGAGACAGCAGGGGCAGGCAAAAGTGGAAATATCAATATTGTAGCGGATGCGATCGCAATTTCTGGTAGATCTAATCAAAGTTTCAGTACCTTAGCAGCTACTTCTAGAAGTACAGGTGATTCCGGTAACATTACAATTAACACCAATAAGTTACAAGTTACAAACGGCGCAGATGTATCCGTAACAGCTTTTGGGACAGGTCGTTCGGGAGAACTATTAGTTACTGCATCTGATTCTATAGAATTAATTGGCGCTGGCGCTATTCCCAATAGTAATATCTTTAGTCGGAGCGGTTTATTTGCAGCTACTGAAGGTACTAAAGATGGTGGTTCTTTAACCATTAATACAGCAAGGTTGGTAATTAAAGATGGAGCGAGAATTTCTGTATCTACTCGCGGGAAAGGTGATAATAATACTCCAGGGGGACGGGGCGGTAACTTAATTATCAATGCTTCTGATGCTGTGGAACTAAGCGGTTTTGGTGAAGTGCAAGTATTACGAAATAATCAACTAGAAACACTGAGATTTGATAGTGGTTTATTTGCATTATCTGGAGAACCAAGACCGAATATTGCAGAAAATGAAGCTACAGGTGCAGGTGGAGACTTACAAATTAAAACAGGGTTGTTAAATATCCTCAATAATGCAGAAGTATCAGCTAGTGCTAGAGGTTCTGGGGTTGCTGGTAACTTAGATGTTGAAGCGCGTAATATTAAACTACAAGACGGTTCCATTACAGGTGCAACAGTAGGTGGTAATGGTGCAAACATCAATTTGCAAGTTCAAAACTCATTGCAGTTGCGGGGAAACTCAGAAATATCTACAACAGCAGGTACAAGTGGTAATGGTGGAAATATCACAATTAACGCAGATACATTAGCGGTTTTACAAAATAGTAGTATTCGCGCAGATGCAGGTATTCAGGGAGGCAAAGTTCAAATTACTACTCAAGGACTATTTGGACTTCCAGGGACAATAACAGCGAGTTCTGCACTAGGCACAGAATTTAACGGGGTTGTAGACATCACCACACCAGATGTCACCACCAGTCAAAATTTAATAGATATTCCCCAAAATTTCCTCAACCCAGACAATCAAGTAGCGCAAGCGTGTACAGGTGAACGAGGAGAAAACAAAAATCAATTTTTCATTACTGGACGCGGTGGACTACCGCCAACTCCTACCGAACCACTGAGTAGTAACGCCGACAGTTTTACCACACTCACAGCAGTTAGAAACTTACCTAAAGATAATACCACACCCCAATTACCTCGACCCGCAACAGGATTCGGAATTAACTCTCAAGGTGAAATAATCTTAACAGCTAATGCCACCAACGCGGGAGCCGTCCTAGTAGGAATGCGAGACTGCAAATAGCAAATTCCTTTGCGCTCCTTTGCGTTAAAAAAAAAGATTATTTTCACCGTTAGAAATTATGAACTATCTCCTAATAACCTCGCTCATATTATTAATCATAAATGGAATAACCTTATCAGTGCGATCGCAAAATATCCCCCAAAATCAAAATATAATTCCCCCCACACCTAACCCAACCCGAACGCCTCCCCCCCTGCTTTCTCCAGAACAACTGCTAGAAATATCACCGACAGCACCAACAACCCCCGAACAAATTCAGAATCTTCCTGGAAAAATTCAAGTTAACCGTTTTGATTTTATCGGTAATACACCAGAAAATTTTAGTCAAGAAAAGTTACGTCAAGAACTAGAAGGATTTACCGATAAAGAAATCACTTTTCCACAACTACTGCAAGCTGCTTCTCAAATTACCAATCTTTATATCCGAGAAGGATATATTACTTCTGGTGCATATATACCCGAACAAACTATTACAGGAGGTGTAGTTAAAATTCAGATTGTTGAAGGTAGTTTACAAGACATTCGCATTACTAGAGAGGTAACAAGCTCTAAGCTACTGAACGATCGTTATGTGCGATCGCGTTTAAATTTAGCTACCTCCAAACCTCTAAATATCAACCGTTTGCAAGAAGCTTTGCAACTACTGCAACAAGATCCTCTCATTGCTAAACTATCAGCAGAACTATCCGCAGGCACAATACCTGGGACAAATTTACTTACAGTTAAGATTTTTGAAGCTAATCCTAACAGCATTAACATCATTGCAGATAATAGCAGAAACCCCAGCGTTGGCAGCTTTAGGCGTGGTTTAGAATTTCAACGAGCTAATTTATTAGGTATAGGCGATAAATTAAATATTGCTTATGACAATACCGATGGTAGTAACGCCATAAATACCAGCTACACCATACCAATTAATCCCCGCAATGGTACTATCAGTTTTAACTATAGCAACACTGGCAGTAATATTATTGAACCACCATTCAACGAATTAGATATTGATGCTAATTCCCGCAACTATGAAATTACCCTACGTCAACCAATAGCGCAAAATGCCAATCAGAATTTTACTCAAGAAATTGCACTTGGTTTAACCTTAGCGCGTCGAGAAAGTGATACTTCTGTTGCAGGTGTAGGTTATCCTATTTCGTTAGGAGCAGATACTCAAGGAAATACCCGTATTTCCGCGTTACGTTTCTTTCAAGAGTGGACGCGCAGCAGTTTGCAACAAGTATTTGTAACGCGATCGCAATTTAGTTTAGGAGTGGGTGCATTAGATGCCACAATTAACAATCAAGATCCTGACAGTCGCTTTTTAGCATGGCGCGGACAATTTCTGTGGTTGCGTTTACTTAATTTTCAAACAAATCAACCAAGAGTTGCGCGCAGATTTTTATTGCGTACTGATGTGCAACTAGCTAATCAAGAGCTTGTACCTTTAGAACAGTTTACATTAGGCGGGATTTTTAGTGTACGCGGATACCGTCAGGATGCTTTATTTAGCGATAATGGAGTTTTTCTTTCAGGAGAGTTACAATTACCCATTTATAGTACAAATAATCAACAAAATATTTTGCAGCTTATCCCATTCGTGGACATGGGTACTGTTTGGAATAGCTCTAGTAGAGATGCTCCCAATACTAACACATTAGCCTCACTTGGTTTAGGGTTACAGTTACAGGTAAATGAAAACTTTACTGCTCGTTTAGATTATGGCATTCCTTTAGTTAATCTTGATTCCAGGGAAAGAACATGGCAAGAACAAGGTTTATATTTTTCTCTAAGATACAATCCATTTTAAATTTAAAAAGATTTCCGCGTCAGCAGCGCCAGAAATGGGTAGCGATATTTTTGGCATTATTAACATTTATATCTGCTTTAACTATTCCAGCTTTGTTGCCCGATAGAGTTATTGCTAAAGAAAGCCAAATACAACAATCTTATTTATTAATTGCTGAAGCTAGCAAAGCTTTAGAATTAGAACAGCATGGTCAAGAATATTACAATACTGGTAGATTTGCGGAAGCTGCTCAAGCTTGGCAAACAGCAGCAGATGCTTATGAAAAAGATGGAGATGGTAAAGCTAGGAACTTGATTAATAAAGCTAAAGCTTTGCAATCTTTAGGACTATATTCTGATGCTTGCAATACCTTACTGCCAGCATTAGGTATTGATAAATATGATTGTGCCACATTAATAAAACTAAATAAAGTTAATTCTTATGAGGCTAAAAATCCTCAAAGTTTTCAAGATTCAACAATGTGTGAAATAACAGAAGCAAGATTTAAGTTTTGGGCAAAATATCCCAAAAATATTACACTTATTAAACAAATCTACACCCCATTTAATAATTTAAATAAAGTAATAAGTTTGCGTCGTCTAGGTGAGCTTTTTCAACGCTTAGATGATTTAAATTTAGCTCAAGTATTTTTAGAATTAAGTAAAAGCACTGCCGAGCAATATCCCGAAGAAAAAAGTGCTACACTGCTGAGTTTAGCTAATGCGGAAAGAGCTAAAATTACTAAAATGAGAAATAAGTTAAATTACGAAACAACAACTTCTCAATTAATCCAAGTAAAAGATTGTCAAACTCCGTTAAAAATTTATGAGTCAGTTTTCAGCAAATATCAAGAAGCTGCCCAACTATCAACCAATAAAATCGTGCAAATTCAAGCAAAACTTAATGAATTGAGTTTGCTATTAGATATACAAGAATGGTCTGATGAACAAGTAGCTATCAGTAATTATCAAAATAAATGGCCTGATTTTTTTACAACATTATTAAATAAGCGTTTGCAGGAAAGTATAAAAATATTGCCAAAAAATAAATTTAGTTTAATAAATTCATTGCCTAGTCGGGATATCGTTGAAACAGAAATTAATCTAGCATATACTTTAATGAGATTAAAAGATAGACTAAAACAACCACAAATTGCTGAAATTTTAGCCGATGCTATTAAAAAGTCTCGCCAATTAGAAGATAAATATGCTGAATCTGAAGCTTTAAGCAATCTCGCTAGGCTATACGAACTACAAGTATCAAAAAAAGCTCAACTAGCAGAACAAGATAAACTGTATCTAGCTCAAGCAAAAAATTTAATTGAGCAAGCTTTAAATTTATCAGATAACACTAAAATTGATAATCGTCAAATATTATATCGTCATAGACATCAGCTAGGGCGTATCCTAAAAGCTGAAGGAAATATTCAAGCAGCTATTGCGTCTTATGCTGAAGCATGGAATATCCTGCAATCACTCCGCGCCGATTTAGTTAGTAATACTGATAATCAATTTTACTTTCGGCGCGAGGTAGAACCCATTTACCGCGAATTTATTGATTTATTATTACAAGCTGAAGATCGGCAAATTGATGTATCTCAATTGGTATTATTAAATAATGATTCAGTAGTAGATCAACCTGTAAAAACAAAAGCTGTTGAAAATACTTCAGCTTCCTATCTAGCTCGTTTTGTCATGGAATCTCTGCAATTAGCAGAGCTAGATAACTTTCTACAAGAGCCTTGCTCTCCAGCATTAGTAAAACCAGTTCAAATTGATAATATTGACCCCAAAGCAGCAGTTATTTATCCAATTATTTTAGAAGATCGTTTAGAAGTTATTGTTTCTATGTCTGGACAACCAAGTAGACATTGGACAGCTAAAGTAAACCAGGGGGAAGTTAAGGAAACTTTAGATAATTTAGCTCGCCTGCTATCAAGTAATGAATCAGAATTAAAAACAATAAAAACCATTTCTCAAAAGATATATAATTGGTTAATTAAACCGGAGTTAGTCAAGCAGTTAGATCGAGGACAAATTAATACTTTAGTATTTGTACTAGATCGCCCTTTTCAAAAAATTCCCATAGCGGCTCTTTTTGATGGTAAAAAGTATTTAATAGAAAAGTATAATGTAGTTTTAAATATAGGTCAGCAGATTACACAGCCAAAACGATTAAAAGAGTTTAGAATTTTAGCTGCTGAGTTGAAACAAGCGCGGATTCTAGATGAATATGATTTCCCAAAGCTCGAAAATAAAGAAGTAAGCAGCATCGAGGACTTAGCTAAAAACTTAGCTCTACCTCTGGATAAAATCCCTAATAATGACTTTACTAAGAAAATATTAACAGAAAAGATAAAATTTGCTCCCGCTATAGTACACATAGCCACTCATGGTATTTTCAGTTCTAACCCTGATAAAACATTTATTGTTACCAAAGATAGCACTATTAATATTAATGATTTTGACGATGTATTTAATCCCAAAAATAAAATTAGGAAAGAACCAATTGAATTACTGGTTTTTAGTGCCTGTAAAACAGCTTCAGGAGATGATAAAGCTGCTTTAGGTATGGCTGGAGTGGCGCTGAAATCAGGGGCAAATAGTACTATCGGTAGTTTATGGCTTGTATCAGATGAAGCGACTGGTGAGCTAATGACAGAATTTTACAATAATTTAATTCAGAAAAAGATAAATAGAGCAGAAGCAATTAAAAAAGCTCAAATTTCTTTACTTAAAGATAATAAATACAACCATCCGTATTACTGGGCAGCTTTTGTCTTAGTAGGTAATTGGTTATAAGTAATATAGGAGGAGGGAGGTAAGAGTGTTTTATTTTACGCGATCGCACACTTTAAAAGCTTTTTTTTTCAATCTGCTTAATAATTTGCTCAACTCTTTCAGCTTTCTGGGAATTTCCAGTATCTTTAAAAAGAATAGCTGCCATTTTAAACTTATTCAAAGCTGCTGGCGTATTTCCCCGGCTTAATAAACTATTGGCTTCAGCAAAATATTTATCTGCTGACTTTTCTTTTTCTCTTATAAGAGAACTCCCTAACTTCGTAATGCTGTCTTGATTCTGTACTATGGAAAGATTTGTTAAAGCATATACAGAAGTTTCTAACTTTTGTACCTGCTGGAAATTGCTAGCTGCTAATGAATAATTAGCCTGTTTTAATTCATCTATTCCCTGAGAATGATAAAGCGCGATCGCACTCTTTAAATCCGCAATTTTCTGCGGTTCCTCGGTTTGAACTAAAGCTCGTTGATGATAAGCTTGAGCGTAGTTAAAATTGATTTTAATTGCTTGATTAAAATCTGCAATTGCTTGACTTCTATTGTCTGCAACCCAACGTAAAGCTTTGTTCACGTCGCAAACAATTATAGAAGTATTAGAAGGATTGCGATCGCACCCTGGTACAATCCCACCACGAGTTAACGGTTTGCCCCCTACATATTGAGCATAAACTAAGCCTCGGTAATAATAACCTACAGCTAATTGCGGCTGTTTTTCAACTACCCGATCAAATTTTTCTAAAGCTGATTGATAGTTTTCTGCATCAAATTCGTTCTTACCTCGTTGTAATAACAAGGTAGTTTCTGAATCTACTTGCGATTTTGTTGGTAAAGCTTCAGCGTTAATAGGTAAAGAAATTACTCCCCAGACGCTAATAACTCCCGTGCAATAAATTAAATTTTTCAAACAAAATAATTTACGCATTTTAACTTCTTGGATGTAATTAAACATGGGCTATCATAATATTAATAATTCCACTTATCATCATAAGATGCTAGTTAAAAACCAGCATTTTAAAATTATTTAATTTTGTTCAGAACAAATATCTGCTTGAGACTCACCAAAGTTTTGATGAGTTGCAAAATAATCCCGCAACCATGCACAACCGCGCTTTTGCATCTCTTTTAGATCCAAATCCCAGATAATGACGTTATTATTGTTATCAGTAGATGCGATCGCCAATCCATCAGGACTAAAACTAACATCTAAAACCTCCTCTTTATGTCCTGTAAGTGCTTGCAATTGTTCCCCCTGTACACTCCATAAATAAACTACTTTGTCATCGCTAGCAGTTGCTACAACTTGACTATCAGGGCTAAAACTAACACTATTAATGCCCCCAGAATGCTGGAGAGTTTGTAATAACTTACCATCACGGCTCCAAAGTTTTACTATTTTATCGACGCTAGCTGTTGCTAACACCTTATTATCAGGGCTAAAACTAACATCTAAAACCTCAGCTTGATGCCCTTGCAGAGTATGTAATAACTTACCATCACGACTCCAAAGTTTCACAGTTTTATCGGCACTAGATGTTGCCAGAATCTTACCATCAGGACTAAAATTCAGAGATAAAATTTTGTCTTGATGTCCTTGTACAGTATTTAATAACTTACCTTTAATACTCCAAACTCTGACTATATTATCCGTACCAGCAGTAGCAATAGTTTCGCCATCAGGACTTAAGCTAAAACGGGTAGTGGAGTTAACTACTTTGTTGAAATTATCAGCATTCCCCAAATTTGACAGCCATCCAGTTTGATTATTACTACCTTGTAACCTGCCATCCACACTCCAAAACTTGAGATGATTGCCAACATCTACCGTCACCAAAGTTTTATTATCCGCAGTAAAACTTAATTGGATAATTTCTTGAGTGTGTCCAGGGAAAGTTCTTTGCAACTGACTTTCATTATGTATAAGTGTAATCTTTCCATCCAGACTACCTAAAGCCAACATTTGACCATCACGACTGAAACTAACGCTAGTCCCTTGTAAATAAATTGGTTGAATATTATTTAAATTCCAAAGTTTAATTGTTTTATCTACACTGGCACTTGCTAAAGTTTTACCATCGGAACTAAAACTCACTTCCAACACCACATCCTTATGTCCTTGAAACGTGGAAATTGCTTTTTTATTGCCAACGCGCCACAGTTTTACTGTCTTATCCATACTAGCGGAAGCGATGAATTTACTGTCAGGACTAAAAGCAACGTGCAAAACTTGACCTGAATGCCCTTCAAAAGTTTGCAACAGCTTTCCATCCAACTTCCAAAGCTTAACTTTATTATCTTTACTACCAGAAGCAAGCAGTTGACCGTTAGGACTAAAAGCAATGCTTAAAATGGCATCGTCTCCCTGAAAAGTTTTTAAGAGTTTGCCTTCAAGATTCCATAATTTAAGAGTTTTATCTCTACTACCCGTAGCAATTGTGTTACCATTGGGGCTAAAACTGACACTTTCTATTAAACTTGAATGCCCAGAAAATGATTTAATCATTTCCCCCGATGTATTCCAAAGTTTAATTGTTCCTTTTTTATCCCCCGTAACGACTATTTTACCATTAGGACTTAAGGAAAAAGCGGATAAGCGATCGCTATCAGCAATACTAATAAAAGAATAAGACTCAAAAAGGTTAGTTTGGGGATTATACCGCCACAAATTAATTTTATTATCATGGCTAGCGGCAGCTAATATCTTGCCGTTGTTAGCAAAACTTACACTGAAAACAGAACCTTTTAGGGGCAAAGTTTGCAACAACTTGCCATTGCGCTGCCAAATCTTAATAGTATCATCGTAACTTCCAGAAGCAATAAATTGATTGCCAGGGCTAAAAGCAATACTACTAACTATATCATTATGTTTTTCTAAACTGTTTTGCTCTTGAATATTATCAATAATCTCTTCCAAGGTTGTTGACAATAATGTTTTGGTTTCTGATTTAACATTAGAAGTGCGATTAACTTGAGCAACGGCTGTTAAAATTGTCTTGAGTGCTTTAATCTGTTGATTTGATTTAAACAATTCTCTTGCCGAAACAGTCAAAACTTTTAGCTCATTATTTTGGGCTAACTGGCGTTGAAATTCCGCTTGTTGCCATTGCCATGCCACTATTGCTAACCAGGTTAAAGTAACAAATAAACCTGCTGTTAATCCCGTAATAGTTAACTGGCGGAAACGTTCTTTTTGTTTGTGTTCTCTATCACGCAGTTCTAAACTTAAATTAATAAATAATTGCTCAGATAAACTAATTTGCTCAAACCTTTGTTGTAACCAATCTTCTGCAATTGCTAAAGTCTTTCCGCGCAGAAGTGCTTCTTCATCTTTATCGCTATTTTCCCATTGTCGTATTGCTGCCCGCAATTGTTCTTGCCAACGGCGAAATTCTCTATCTAACTGTAGCCATTGTTGGAGTCGCTGCCAATTTTTAATCAGCGTTTCATGGATGATTTCTACAGATTCTACATTAGTTATATGATTGCGATTAGTTACTACCAAGCGACTTGCAGCCAAGCGCGTCACCAAGTCCCAATTTTCTACCCCCACTTCATCGCGCTTTGCTAAACGGCGAGTATCTTCCGCTTCTTCTTGGGGTTGTATTAATTGCAAAAATATTTGCTGTGCCTTTGCCCTATCTTGATCATTTAACTGAGCATAAATACTTTCTGCATAATTTGCCAATGCTTGATCGAGTCCGCCTATGTCATCATAAGCATTATGAGTTAAGTATCCCTGTTGTTGTTGCTCCCATAATTGAGATAAAGCAAACTGCAATAAAGGTAAATGATTTGGTGAATTTAATACTGAAGATAATAAGCGATCGCTCAACCCTTTTTCTAGTTGAACGCCCATATTAGCAGCAGGTACTTCAATAGCACTGTGCAACTCCTGTGCCGTCATCGGTGCTAAATTAAACTGAGCATTGTGCAACGCATCGGCAAGGGGACGATAAGATAAGGCATAACTATAGAAGTCAGCCCGCAATGTTAAGACTAAAGTAAATAAAGGTGCATTGTGAACGGCATTAAGTAAATTATCTAGAAAGCATAGCCGTTCTTGAGCATCTGCACATTGGGTATATAATTCTTCAAATTGATCTGCAACTAATAATATATGCGATCGCCTTGAAGTTGCATTGAAATTAGCGATAATATTTTCTAAAGTGCGAGTACCTTCGCGCAACTCAACTTCCAATTCTAACTCTGCAAAGCGTCGTTGCTGGCTGTCTGTTTCTGCACTTCTCGCAATACCTGCCGCCATCAACGCAACTGCTAAAGACTCAAAAGGGTTATTTCCAGGGCGAAAAGTCACCACGCGCCACTCATGGCTTTTCTTCAAATAAGGAATTAACCCCGCAAACACCACCGAAGATTTTCCACTACCAGATGCACCAATAACCGCGACAAAGGATTTTTGCTTCACCGCCATGACTAACTGTTGAGTAAATTCCTCTCGTCCATAAAAATCCGGTGCATCTTCTTCTCTAAAAGCAGCTAAACCGCGATAGGGACAACGGAAAATCGCCCCTAAACTTTGCCAAGTTGGAGGTACTTCTAAGAAATTTTGAATAATCACAGGTAGCCAACTTGCACAAGGATATTCATGTTCCCAAGCTTGTAACTTTTTCCTAGCAATACCCACAGCTTGATAAAGAGAAGTTCCGCCAGTGAATTCTGCTAAAAAATACTTTAAAAACTCTTGCGCCACCTTGTCTGGTACAGGTTCGCGCATCACAATTACCTGCGGAATATGCAAACTTTCTAACTCCGCCGCCAAACCCAAACCATCGCAAGAATTGAAAAACGCTATTTGCAAACCTTGTTGAACAGCCGTTTGCAATCCATAGCGTAACTCATCTAAAGTTAAACTATCGTTTTGGTTAAGAAAAATTCGTCCTGAATTGCCTTCAGTTTGGCTATGTCCAGAAAAGAATAAAATATCCCAACCCTGCTTATCCCACAAATATTCGTTTAATTCTTGCCTTGACGGTTCCACTAAAAAAACCTTTTCTCCCGAACTACAATATTGTTTTAATAGCTTTTCATCTTCAGCAACTTGTATGCCTTCACTATTCCCTAAAACGATTAAAATTCGGACATTGGGGCGATAACTTCTTTTTATTCTTTGAGCAGTTAATCCACTTAAAGCCACTTCTGCATCAGGATGATTTTGACAGATATCCCAAAGATACCAAGGAAGTTTACGAACTTCTGGGTCTTCAGAGCGAATAATTACCCGCACTGGTTCATCAGGGATTAACTGGCTTAAACATTTCTCTTTAATAGTTCTAAATTCTTCAAATTGTAACCAGTCATAAAAGTTTTGAGATAAAATTTTAGCATTTTCTTGGCATTGTTCCTTGAGAGAATATAGTTGCACATTTCTCACCCCATTTTTAATTTTGATGCGAGAATTGCCATCTAAACTGCGATAGCTGTTACACCAAGATTGATAGGATTTGATTAATAAAGGTGCTGGTGGTAAACTTCCCCGTTCTTCTATTAATAAGCTTTGATTGTCGTTAATTTCAGCAGTTACCTGAAAACCTGTTGTTAAACTTCCATCTAATTTTAGGCTAATTAATTTATTCATGTTTCGTAATAGGGAATAGCAATAATAAATCGAGCAAAAAAAATAATTATTACATCTGTGTATGCGCTACGCGCAGGCTTCGCCAACATCTGTGGATATCTGTGGTTAATTATCCCACATCATCTATTATGAAACATTGTTGGGTTGCGCTGCGCTTAACCCAACCTACTAACTAACTAATTCTTACATCTGTGTTAATCTGTGTGCATCTGTGGACATCTGTGGTTAATTATCCAACACAAAATCCTGCCGAACATTCACCTCATCATAACCAACAATAACACTAAACTTTTCTCCCAATTCCGCACTCAACTCTAATTGAATCCAATTATCTCCTGAGCGAGAAATTGCTTGATCTAAAACTTCTCCCGACTCATCGCTGACAATTAATTTTATCCCCTCAACTAAACTTAAATTCTCTGTTGGGTACAATTGAATTAAAACTTCCACCTCCTGATTAAATTGTGAAGTAAGCTTGACAACCAAAGCTACTGATAAATTATCAACCAGCATTCCTAAATTGATTTTTTTACCTCTGGTGACACTTACTTGTTTTTTAAAAGCTACCCCTAATTGCAAAGGATTTAATAGTTGATCTATAGTTTCCCAACCTGTAGAAATTATCCCATCAAACCATTTACCTAAATTTACCAGTTCAGATTCTTTACTGGGTGTAACTACTTCATTGGTTTTGGGTTCTAATTCGCTGAGATATATCAATAAATCTTCTACAGATTGTAAATCATTTAAAGATACTTCCGCAGCAGCAGTTGAGGTAAACCCTAAAATATTAGCTGATTTCAAATCTTCGCTTAATTGCACAGCAACGTAGCCAATTCTATCTAATAATACTTCGGCGGGAATTTCTAGATGATTGGCGTTTGGTAAAACCGGACGGCATTCAATTCTACCTATATCAGTCAGATTTAAGTCAGCGATATTCATTAATTTTACCATGACTGGATTATAACTATCGCTGTGAAGCCTATCGGTATTAAATCCCAAGCAACGCAAGTAATGCTCTACCGCGTATACTGCTAAGGTATTGAGATAAACTTGTTTTTTCTTGATGGGATTTGATAAATCATTACTAATTTCTTGAGCTAAAGAATGCGCGGTAAATGATAAGGGAATTGTTACGCTATCAGTTGCAGGTTGACTATTCATTGTTAATACTTCCATGATTGATGCTGAGAAAATTAAGTTTTGTGGAGATGTTGGTTAATTAGTTACATCTATAAGTATTTCTGTATATCAGGCAGAACTTTACGCAAACTGCGCTGGTAAAAACTGGATACGGTTGATAAGGAAATATCTAATTCATCTGATATTTCTTGCCATGTTTTTCCGGCTAAGATTTTTAATAGGAGAATTTTTAAGTTAATATGAGGATGACTGGAAATAATCTGTTTAGATAAAAGTTTATTGGAGTCGTTTTCAATTATTTCTCTTAATTGTTGTTCTTCGGAGGAAAGACTTTGCTGGTCAATAGTTTCTTGGTCAAAATCTGTTAAAGGGATGATTTTTGGTAACTCTTGGTTTTTAGGGATGTTGGTAACACCTCTTTTTTGAGATTTCTTGTATAAATCCGAAAACCGCCAGCCAAAGATTTGATTTACCCAAGCCATAACAGGATATTCTGGTTTATAAGTATGAAGATTTTCGCAAATTTCTAACAATGTTTGCTGTAAAGCTTCGTTATAAAAGTCTTGGTAGTTAGGAATTGTCAGCCAGTTGCTTTGTTTGCTGAGTTTTCCTGACTCTTGAATGGCTTTTATTAGTCTATTTAATGCCAGTCGCTGTTGTATACTTCTTTTTGGGTGTTCTTTCGCTTCTGCTATCAGTTGTTGTAATTGTTGGTTTAAAGTATCCTCAGATTCATTACCCATTTACATCTCCTGTCTCATCCCTGTTTAAGTCGCTTCTATTTGTATATCTTTCTGGATGAGAGGGTTTTACGCAAACTTGTGATATTTTTTTAAATTCTGTAGCGATCGCACTATGTGTTAGTCTCATCTCAGTAGATGTGCGATCGCCAATATGTTAGTCTCATCTCAGTAGAGTATGCGCGATCGCCAATGTGTTAGTCTCAACTCAGTAGAGGATGTGCGATCGCAACTCCTGTCATATCTGCGTTACTTCATTTACTCCGGCTGAATCACTACCCTTGCAACTGTTGTAACTTCCCAATAACCCATTCATAAAGCTGTGTATTTCCCTGTTGCTGAGACAATGTTGCAGCAGTTTGCAAGTCTGCGATCGCTTTCTGTTTGTCTGCCATCTGTTCGTAAACAAGTCCCCGATTGTTGTAGGCGTTGGCATACTCAGGATTGATTCGGATAGCTTGGTTATAATCGGCTAGAGCTAAATCCCATTTTTTCTGCTCTAAGTAAAAATTCCCCCGATTGTTGTAAGCCTTTGCATACTCAGGATTGATTCGGATAGCTTGGTTATAATCGGCTAGAGCTAAATCCCATTTTTTCTGCTCGAAGTAAAGAACCCCCCGATTGAGAAAAGCTTGTGCTAACTCAGGATTGAGTTGGAGAGCTTGGTTGTAATCGGCTAGAGCTAAATCCCATTTTTCCTGCTGGAAGTAAAGAATCCCCCGATTGGTGTAAGCTGGTGCAAGCTTATCATTGATTCGGATAGCTTGGTTATAATCGGCTAGAGCTAAATCCCATTTTTTCTGCTGGAAGTAAAGAAACCCCCGATTGTTGTAAGCGTTAGCAAGCTTATCATTGATTTGGATTGCAGTACGGTAATCAGCAATAGCTAATTCCCATTTTTCCTGATCAGAGTACTGGTCAGAGTAAATAACTCCCCCCCGATTGTAATAAGCATACTTAGGATTGATTTGGATTGCAGTATTGAAATCAGCAATAGCTAAATCCCATTTTTCCTTACTATCGTAAACAAGCCCCCGATTGAGGTAAGTATCGGCATACTTAGGATTGATTTGGATTGCAGTATTGTAATCAGCAAGTGCTAATTCCCATTTTTCCTGGTTATAGTAAACAACCCCCCGATTGTTGTAAGCACCAGCATACTTAGGATTGATTTGGATTGCAGTATTGTAATCAGCAAGTGCTAATTCCCATTTTTTCTGCTCAGAGTAAAGACTCCCCCGATTGTAATAAGCATAAGCATACTTAGGATTGATTCGGATGGCAGTATTGTAATCAGCAATAGCTAAATCCCATTTTTCCTGGGCTTTGTAAACATCCCCCCGACCTATGTAAGCATAAGCATCTTTAGAATTGATTTTGATGGCAGTATTGTAATCAGCAATAGCTAAATCCCATTTTTCCTGAGCAGAGTAAAGAACCCCACGACCTATGTAAGCATAAGCATACTTAGGATTGATTTTGATGGCAGTATTGTAATCAGCAATAGCTAAATCCCATTTTTCCTGCTCAAAGTAAAAAACCCCCCGATTGTTGTAAGCATAAGCATACTTAGGATTGATTTGGATTGCAGTATTGTAATCAGCAAGTGCTAATTCCCATTTTTCCTGGGCTTTGTAAACATCCCCCCGACCTATGTAAGCATAAGCATCTTTAGAATTGATTTTGATGGCAGTATTAAAATCAGCAATAGCTAAATCCCATTTTTCCTGGGCTTTGTAAACATCCCCCCGACCTATGTAAGCATAAGCATCTTTAGAATTGATTTTGATGGCAGTATTAAAATCAGCAAGTGCTAAATCCCATTTTTCCTGATCAGAGTAAAAAATCCCCCGACTTATGTAAGCTAAAGCAAACTTAGGATTGATTTGGATGGCAGTATTGTAATCAGCAATAGCTAAATCCCATTTTTCCTGGGCTTTGTAAACATTCCCCCGATTGTAGTAAGCACCAGCATTCTTAAGATACATTTGGATTGCAGTATTGTAATCAGCAATAGCCAAATCCCATTTTCTCTGTTTAGAGTAAATATTCCCCCGATTGTTGTAAGCCCAAGCATACTTAGGATTGATTTGGATGGCAGTATTGAAATCAGCAAGTGCTAAGTCCCATTTTTCCTGGGCTTTGTAAACATTCCCCCGATTGTTGTAAAAGGCAGCACGAGGATTGAGTCGGATTGCTATATTAATCGCATCTAACCCTTCGTCATAGCGTTTTAACTCTCCTAACACCGCCAATTTTTCATTGTACAAATTGGGGTTGTTTGGTTCTGCTTGAATTGCTTGATTAGTCGCTGCTAATGCTTTCTCCATTTGCCCTAAGTATCTATATACGATACTTTGTTTTTCCAAAGCTGCGACAAAATCAGGTTGTAGCTGCACTGCTTTTTCTAAAGCTAGTACTGCCTCTTGCTCTAGACCGCCCCAACCTAATGCTAAACCCTTGCCATAATAAGCTAGATAAACAAAAGTAGGGTTAAGCTTAATTGCTTGATCAAAAGCTGACACAGCTTCAAGATATTGCCCTAACCGCCACAGTTGATTTCCTCTTTCTAACCAAAGAGAAGCCGTCGCATTGCCTTTCTGTACATTGGCTGATAAAACCGCATCTTTGATTGATTGAATTTTATCTGGATTTAGTTGAGGAGGTGGCGTATTTTCTACCTTTGGCGGTTGAACTTTCAGTTGTGCTACCAATCCCACAAATGTACTAATAGGAATGCCTAAACTATATCCCATCTGGACTCGACCATCATTAAGACCTCGATCACCTGTTTTTTGATCGATTGCTTCTTCTCCTTCTGCTCTGCCATGAATCCCAATTACTCGTCCTTGAGTATCTAGAACTGCACCGCCACTCATACCTCCATAAGTAATACTGGTATAAACTAATTCATAACCTCCGGTTAAAGAACTCGCACTTTTTGCTAGTCCAGAACTATTACTTTGAAAATCTGGTTCTTTAATTTCTACTGATCCCTGTTCCTTATCAAAAATTCGTCCCATTGTAAATCGCCAGGGTGACTGAGATCCTAGTTTGGGATAACCCGCCGTAAACATATAGTCATAATCATTCGGGTTATAATCAGCTAAAGTTGCCACTTGATAAGTTGCTTTGCTACTAAATTTGACAACTGCTAAATCCACCCCTGGTTGTCTGTTAACGCTCTCTGGAATAATCGGATATAGTTGATTGTCTGGAGCTAATATTTGATAGGTATTATTTCGACACGGTTCTTGGGCTGATTCTCTTTCACACAAAACATGGTCAGCAGTTAAAACAGTGTAAACATCCCCTTGTTTGGCAATAATTACTCCAGAACCATTCGCCTCACTACTGCTATCAATTCTGACACTAAATTGTTTAGCTTTCTGCTCTAATTGTGCTACCCATTCAGGTAGGAGTGCTTTAGGAGTATCGGGTTTTATATCTGGTAATGGTAGAGAATAAGCTGTAAGAACTTCTCGATTAACTTGGGCTAGAACGGTTTTAATGGGAATACCCCAACTCGCACGCCTAAATTGTTGAATTTCTTGTTGTGTAGGACGCGAACCGTCTTCATAAACGAAACCACTATTTATTATTGGGTAAGCACTGCGTCCATTAATTCCTATCAGTCCTCCGTAAGTATCAAGGATAGCACCGCCACTCATTCCTTGAACTATATCGCTGCTATACCCAATTTGATAGCCGCCTTTAAATGCTTGTTCAGGTACTTGGGTGGTTTTTCCTTGACGGAAAACTAACTTACCCGTTTCTGCGGAAAATCCTACCCCCCAAACTGGCGTTCCAGCTTTAGGAGTTGAGCGGTTAATATCAGCCGTTTCGTATTGTTTATTGCTGCTAAATTGTACAAGTGCTAAATCATATTTACTCAGATTCGTATTGGGCAGTAATTGAGCTTGATGTACCACTCCGTCATGTGTCTGAATCTTAAAAGTCTTGCTACCTGTAATCACATGGGCGTTAGTAACAATTAGATAAGTTTGTTGTTTTTTAGCAATAATTACCCCAGTCCCACCATTATTATTGCTGCTAATTTTGACAGTAATGTGGGTGGCGATTTCTTGCAATTCCTCTGGTGATTCTGCTTGACTAATTAGCTGTTTATTTTTGAGTTCGGTTTTGGGTTCTAAGTAAGGATTTGCTGCTAAAACTGGTGTTGTTAGTAGTAATAAACAGCTAACCAATGTAAGTGTAAGTTTCATAGTGAAGGCTTATTAAGAATAATGGGGTAGAACGAAACCGAGTTAGCAAGCCCCGCTAGTTAGAATTAATCGCTTCTTCTGAAATAATTGGAGCTTTTTGTAAAATATAATTGACAGAGATATAAGTTTGTTGCTCTGGAGGTGGGGGAGGATATATACAAACAAAATCTGATGCGATATTTGTAAATAAATTTTTCAGAACAAAATTCGGATTGTCGTGAATTTTGATAATAAAAAGTAGATTATTGCTATTACATTGTTCTGCTTCATCTTTCACTGCACAAACAACTGGATAAATATTAATTTCACCACTTTTTAAATAATTTAAACGTCCATCATTATAAGCTGCTTGAAATTTGCGCGTGGCTTCTTGACAGTGTTTTTCACGATTCCAATTATAAAAATAATCAGATTTCCAACCAACGATAATAATATGTGCCTTACGTTCGGGAACCCACGCTAATATGGCTGGTATCTTTTCACCACTAGCAGGATCTAATACTTGACGGCACAAAAATGTTACCTGATTTGCTTGGGTTTGGCTCAAAACTGGCATTGCGCCCCAATTTATAGTAGCTGCTGTTGCTAAGATACCTACCCAATTAAATAATCTAAACTTCATGTTTATCCCTCTAAAATATTGTCCCATTTAAGATTAAACATCTCCAGAAATGAATCTCAAAGCCTATTACGTTTGGTTTTTTAGGTAATTTCTGGAGATGTCTGTTAGTATCCTTTAACTCCTAGTTAAATATTTAACTAAAAGCTACTTAAAACTTATAGATTTTTCTGGAACAATAGGAGCTTTCTGGAGAATTTCATTAAACGAAATGTATTTTTGCGAACCTGCACTTTGATAAATTATGGTATTGCTTTTACCATCCAGACTACCTAATAATTTGCTTAAAACAAAATTAGGATCTTCATGCCGTTTAATAGTAAATAGCTGATTATTCCCATCACATTGATTTCCTTGCTTCGTCACAGCACAAATCACTTGGTAACTATTAATTTCACCTGTTGTTAAGTAATCCAAACGTCCATCGTTATAAGCTGCTTGAAATTTGCGCGTGATTTCTTGACAGCGCTTTTCAGGATTCCATTTAGGAAAATAAGTGGATTTCCAACCAACAATGAGGATATGTTTTTGACGTTCGGGAACCCACGCTACTGTTGCTGGTATCCTGTCACCACTAGCAGGATCGAATACTTGATTACACAAAAATTTGACTTGATTTGAATCTGACTGACTCAAAGTTGGCATGGCACTCAAATTCAAAGTTGCTGATGTTGCTACAATACCTGCCAAAAAAAGTGGTTGAAATTTCATTTTGTTCTCCTAATTTAATCGTTCAACAAATTTAGATCCCCCGCGCATCCCCCTTAAAAAGGGGGACTTTGATAGGCTTCTCCCCCCGAAGATCGGGGGCAGGGGGGGGATCTCCCAGCCTGTTCCTCTTCACACACACTCCGCCTGAATAATGCGGACTTCATGGAGTAGCTGTTCCACCCAAACTGTAATTGCCTACTTCTCCAGGTTGGCTGGAAGTGGCTAAGACTAAATAAACTCCCTCTTCTGGTAAAGCTGTCGTGATTTGAGCGTCAAAACTTCCTGCACCTCGATCGTCATTTTCTGCAACTGGTAAGACTTCTCTAGTGCCATTACTTTCTTCGAGACGGTACAACTTTAAAGATGGGTTGAATTGCTGGCTGTTCATCTCCAGAGTGACTTGTTGACCCGCCCGACCTTCAAATAAATATGCGTCAGCATAGCTATCGTCTGGTAAAATGCTATCTTCTTGGCTTAAATTTCCCTTAACAACTTGACCATTTAGCGATATTTCTTTTGGCGACGCTACCTCTCCAGGTTTTGGTAAAGTATCTTGAGAAGAAAGCTGGTTTTGTCGAACAGCAGTCCAAAAAGATTTGATTTTGTCTACAGAGATAGCGAATGCCATCCCAGTCGCTGGTGTAACTCCTAAATTAATACCGCCTACTAAAACAGGATTTAATTCTGTCTCGGTATTTACCCCAATTACTTGTCCAAGATCGTTCACTAATGGCCCGCCAGAATTGCCATAACTAATATTGGCGCTGTGTTGAATGACGCTTCGTTTTTTGTCAATGCGGCTGATATTTCCGATAGTGAATGTATTTTTGTTGTCTGTTTTGAGAGGAGTGCCGATCGCAAAAACGCGATCGCCTACTTCCGCAGAAGCCAAATTTCCCAAAGTAACTGCGGTCAAATTCTTCTGATTATTAATCCTCAGTGCAGCTAAGTCTAAACCTCCCTTAGCAAATCCCAAGACATCGGCTGGAACTTGTCTACCATCGGAAAATTCTACCGTCACGACACTTGGAGCGTCTGCAACTACGTGAGCATTGGTGAAAACTAATCCATCTTTGCTGACTACAAAACCGCTACCATGTCCCCTTCCCGCTTTGATTGTCACAACAGCCGGATTGACTTTTTTATAGACTTGATTAGCTATTTCTTGATCGGCTGTTTTTGCTGAGACGCGTATAGCAGATTCGTTAATGAACAGTTGTTGTTCTATGGCTGTAAGACTCAGCAGACTAAGGCTAGTAGAGCATAGTGCGATCGCTAGTTTCAATAGTGGAAATTTAATCATAATGAATACTTAGTAGGTATCTTGTTAAGCTTTACGTTCGGAAACTGATGTTTTTACGCAACTTTCTCAAAAATGTTCTGAAATTTTGAGTAGACAATCCTAATACTTTTGGCACAGTGTAGCCCGAAGGCAGGCTACGCAAGCTTTACTAGACTACACAGTTGTTAAATTGCGATCGCATACAAAATTTGAGATAGAGCAGTACAACTACATAAGATGTAAGGCAACAAGGAATATGGAAGAACTATATCTTTGCTGTCTGCCAATTACTTCAGGAGCTTGAAGTTTATCAAAAAATATATCCTACGATTGATGATAATTTATAAAAAGTTTACCAATTAGTTATGATTTCATAACAATTCTCGTTTTTTGGCACGTAGAGGTTAATTGCATAGAGCGAATAGCTATGCCAAAAGCAAAAAATAAAGTTTTGTAAAGTTAAAGAGAAATTATCCTTCCTCAAATAGATATAGATAAGTTAATGTCAATCAATTTTTGGCAAGATTTTGAGTTAAAGATATGATGCGCCGACTTTCTACTCTCTGGATTCGCCCAATCAACGCAGGAATGCCCAACTCGTTAATCATTTTATTACTTGCTCTAGCGACGCACTGCACATTATTAACCGCTAGCAGTTTTGCTCAAACATCATCCTCATTAACCCCGACTCCATCCGCTACTAGATCAGACGAGTTTAATACTCTGGAAAATTCACAATTAAATGAGCAATCAGGCAGCTTTTTACCTTTCACTGTGGGAATTGCAGGCAGCTTAATTTTGTTATTTTTTGGTTATAAAAAACCTGAAAAGCGGCAGCGAAAACCTGTTCGCATACATCAAAAAGTTGACCGCTATCAGGAAGAGTTTATTCTAGATTCTCCCCGAAATCAGTCTCAGAAGCAAAAAAGCGCGACGACTCCCAAAAGTGCAAATACTGTCAAACCTGCGCCAAGTGATGCTAACGGCAAATTGCCAATAGTTAATTTACATTATAACACATTAATCAACCGAATTGTTAATGAAATATTGCAAAAACAAGTTCGTTTGCCAGACTTTATTTATCAGGAGTTAGTTAAAGAAATCAATCCCAATAATAGCGAAGTTTTTGAAACTTGTTTAATTGAACAAATTAATACTACTCAGTCTCAACTTGCTCAAGTTAAAAATACCCAACAACTCTTTGTCAAAGAAAATCCAGAGATTGAGAAAGCCCGTTTAAATAGACAGATTAAAGCTTTACAAAGTATTCAAACTGCTTGGGAACGCTGGCTTAAAGACCGCCATTCCCAAGCTACTATTGCTGCTGCTGCCAAGCAAATCCGCCTTGCTGCCCCGAATGAGCGTTTGAGTACCTTAATTCAAGTTTTAGACCCTAATCAAACCAACACTCTTACCCTAGCAGAATTACAGCAGGTGGCTAAATTATTGCAAAAGGAAATAGAAGTTGATGAGTTAATTTCACAACCTCTAGAAGTTGAGCAGATAGCACGGGGAATTGCTCAAGGTATTAAATCTTATGAGCAACTAGAAGATTATTTAGTTACTTGGCTTTATGAACCAACTGCTAATCAAACTGAAAGTATTAACAATATTCTTGGCTATGGGCTAAAGTTAAAACAACGAGATCCTTGGGCATTTTGGTCAAGGCGGGTTGATAGTCAAATTTTACAACAGTTGTTTGAAGTTTTAGCTGAAGATAATTCAATCACAACTTTTGCTCTGGCTATTTCTGCGTCTGAATTAAGTATTTGGACTGAATTATTAGTTACGCTACAGTTCTTGCAAAGAGGGATGGTTAACTGGTTTGAAAAACAACCTTACGATTCACAATGGGGAACAGCTTCAAGTATTGCTACTTTTCTGACGTGGGCTTGTATTTGGTGTCAATTTTCTCAGGGTTTACAACAAACACAAAATCTTGCCGATCGCACAAGGGAATTGTTAATCAAAAGTTGTTTACAAGTAACTTTGCAAATCTTGAGGGTATTTTCTCATAAGTCATATTTTCCGCTTTACGGTGGGGTTTTTGCTTTATTTAGTCGAGATGCCCTGCAAGATGCTTTAAAGTATTTAGATGAACCTTTGCTTCATGTTGAGGGAACTCAGGAAAAAGCACGTTTTTTGACTTTACTGGGATATTCACAGCAGTTTATTGGAGAAACCGATGCAGCGATCGCATTTCATCAACAAGCTTTAGATCTTGCACAAAACGCTGGCGATCGCCCTTGCGAAATTGCGAACTTCAATCATCTTAGCCGCATCTGTGTAACTCAGAAAAATTACTCGGAAGCTATTAACTATAGCCAACGTGCATTAGTGTTAGCGCGTCAAGTAGGCGATCGCTTAGGGGAAGCTAATGCTCTGGCAAATTTGGGTTATAGTGAGGTGAAGGAAGCTCAACAGCTAGAGCGATTAAATTCCGATAGCCATGAAAGAGCGATCGCTAACTTAAAACGAGGATCTCTGTTAGCTCAAAATTTAGGCGAGATCCAATGTCAGGCTATTTGTTGCAATAGTCTGGGACTGGCTTATTTAATTATGCAACAGCCTCATACGGCTGTATCCTATCTGATTGAAGGGTCAAAGGTAGCTCAAGGATCGGGAGATTTATATTTACAAGGATTGAATTTTAATTATCTAGCAGAGGCATATTATGCTTTAAATCAGCTAGAGCAAGCTGCTTACTATGGTTTTCTGGCAATGTATTTATTAAACCAGATTTCCGCTAAGGAGTGGCAACAACCAGCAAATTTACTGGTGGTGATTCAAGGAAAGGTTGAAATTTCGTTTTTTCAAGAGTTGTTAAGAAAGCATCAGTCGGTAATTGTGGCAATTATTGGTGTTGATGGCTATGATTATTTGCTGCAATTATGGGAAAAGTATAAACAATCGTCTATTTAATGTAGGGATAGTTGATGGGGGATTTTTGAGTTTGAGCAACAGGAATTAGCATGGTTTTTGAGAAGCGATCGCTTTTGGGAAATGGGCGAATTGACAAGTTAGTGCTGGCGCGATCGCTTCTCATGTAACATCTCAGTGACTACATTTGCTCTGGCTGAATACTACCCCTGCAACTGTTGTAACTTCCCTATTACCCATTCATAAGACTGTGTATTTCCCTGTTGCTGAAATAATGTGGCGGCAGTTTGCAAGTCTGCGATCGCTTTTTGTTTGTCTCCCCTATTTACATAAACTAAACCTCGATTTGCGTAAGCTTGAGCATACTGAGGATTAATCTCAATGGCTCTATTATAATCAGCTATCGCTAATTCCCATTTTTCCTGATTATAGTAAACAACTCCTCGATTGTAGTAAGCTTGTGCTAACTTATCATTGAATTGGATAGCTTGGTTGTAATCGGCTAGAGCTAAATCCCATTTTTTCTGCTCGAAGTAAAGAACCCCCCGATTGTAGTAAGCCTCAGCAAACTTAGGATTAATTTTAATAGCTTGAGTGTAATCAACTATAGCTAATTCCCATTTTTCCTGCTTTTTGTAAATAATCCCCCGATTTATGTAAACCTCAGCTAACTTAGGATTAATCTCAATAGCTTGAGTGTAATCAGCAATCGCTAATTCCCATTTTTCCTGGTTATCGTAAACAAGACCCCGATGGGAGTAAGCATCAGCATCCCTCGGATTAATCTCAATAGCTTGAGTGTAATCAACTATAGCTAATTCCCATTTTTCCTGCTTTTTGTAAACATTCCCACGATTGTTGTAAGCTTCAGCTAACTTAGGATTAATCTCAATGGCTTTGTTGTAATCAGCAATAGCTAATTCCCATTTTTCCTGCTTTTTGTAAACATTCCCACGATTGTTGTAAGCTTCAGCTAACTTAGGATTAATCTCAATGGCTTTGTTGTAATCAGCAATAGCTAATTCCCTTTTTTCCTGCTTTTTGTAAACATTCCCACGATTGTTGTAAGCTTCAGCTAACTTAGGATTAATCTCAATGGCTTTAGTGTAATCAGCAATAGCTAATTCCCTTTTTTCCTGGTTATAGTAAACAATCCCCCGATTATTGTAAGCAGTAGCATACTTAGGATTAATTTCAATGGCTTTAGTGTAATCAGCAATAGCCAATTCCCTTTTTTCCTGGTTATAGTAAACACTTCCCCGATTATTGTAAGCAGTAGCATACTTAGGATTAATCTCAATGGCTTTGTTGTAATCAGCAATAGCTAATTCCCTTTTTTCCTGGTTATCGTAAACAAGACCCCGATTATTGTAAGCAGTAGCATACTTAGGATTAATGTCAATGGCTTTGTTGTAATCAGCAAGTGCTAATTCCCATTTTTTCTGCTTATTGTAAACATTCCCCCGATTATTGTAAGCTTCAGCTAACTTAGGATTAATCTCAATGGCTTTAGTGTAATCAGCAATAGCTAATTCCCTTTTTTCCTGGTTATAGTAAACAAGACCCCGATTATTGTAAGCAGTAGCATACTTAGGATTAATCTCAATGGCTTTAGTGTAATCAGCAATAGCCAATTCCCTTTTTTCCTGGTTATAGTAAACACTTCCCCGATTGGAGTAAAAGGTAGCACGAGGATTGAGTTTAATTACTATGTTAATTACATCTAACGCTTCGTCATAGCGTTTTAAGTAATTTAACACACTAAACTTTCCATTGTACAAGTTGGGGTTGTTCGCTTGTAGTTGAATTGCTTGATTAATTGCTGCTAATGCTTTTTCCGGTTGCCCTAATTCTTGATAGACGACACTTAGCCTTTCCCAAGCTGCCACAAAATTAGGTTCTAGCTGCACGGCTTTCTCTAAGGCGGCTACCGCCTCAAGATCATTTCCATCTCTAAGTAATGCTATACCCTTACCATAATAAGCAAGATAAACAAAATCAGGTTTAAGCTTAATCGCTTGATCAAACGCTTTGACCGCTTCTTTATATTGCCTTAACCGCCACAGTTGATTTCCTCTTTCTAACCAGGTAGAGGCAGTTGCATTGCCTTGGGAAACATTAGCTGATAAAACCGCATCTTCGATTGATTGAATTTTATCTGGATTTAGTTGAGGAGGTGGGGTAGTTTCTACCTTTGGCGGTTGAAGTTTCAGCCGCGTTACCAACCCCAAAAAAGTACTAATGGGAATGCCTAAACTATATCCCATCTGGACTCTATCGCCATTAATTCCTCTATCGCCTGTTTTTTGATCGATTGCTTGTTCTCCTTCGGCTCTGCCATGAATCCCAATTACTCGTCCTTGACTATCTAAAACCGCACCGCCACTCATACCCCCATAAGTAATACTGGTATAAACTAATTCATAACCTCCTGTTAAAGAACTCGCACTTTTAAGTTGTCCAGAACTATTAGTGGAAAAATCTGATTCTTTAGTTTGTAATAATCCCTGTTCTTTCTCATAAATTAGTCCGATTGTAAATCGCCAGGGTGACTTATCTCCTAATTTGGGATAACCCGCCGTAAACATCAATTCAAAATTATTCGGGTTATAATCAGCTAAAGTAGCGACTTGATAAATGGCTTTGCTGCTAAATTTGACAACAGCTAAATCCACCCCTGGTTGTCTGTTAACGCTCTCTGGAATAATGGGATATAGTTGATTGTTTGGGGCAAGTATTTGATAGCGATTATTCCCACATGGTTCTTTTGCTGATACTCTTTCACACAACACATGGTCAGCAGTTAAAACGGTGTAAACATCCCCTTGTTTGGCAATAATTACTCCAGAACCATTGGCATTACTACTACTATCAATTCTCACGCTAAATTGTTTAGCTTTCTGCTCTAAATCTGCTAACCATCCTGTCGAGGCTACTGGAGGAATACTTGGTGTTGACTGTGGTAATGGTAGAGAATAAGCTGTAAGAATTTCTGGATTAACTTGAGCTAAAAAAGTTTTAAACGGAATACCCCAACTGGAACGCCGAAATTGTTGGATTTCTTCTGCTGTGGGACGCGCACCGTCAGCATAGACAAAACCACTATTTATAATTGGGTAAGTACTGCGTCCATTAATCCCCATTAATCCGCCTTGATTATCGAGAATAGCACCCCCACTCATTCCTTGAACAATATCGCTGCTATACCCAATTTGATAACCACCTTTAAATGCTTGTTCAGGTACTTGCGTAGTTTTTCCTTCACGGAAAGTTAACTTACCTGTTTCTGCGGAAAATCCAACTCCCAAAACTGGCATTCCAGCTTTGGGAGTTGAGTTGTTAATCTGAGCAACTTTGTATTGTTTATTACTGCTAAATTCTACCAGTGCTAAATCATATTTACTCAGATTAGAATTTGCCAATAATTGAGCTTGATGTACTACTCCGTCACTTGTCTGAATCTGAAATTTATTGCTGCCTGCAACTACGTGGGCGTTGGTAACAATCAGATAAGTTTGCTGTTTTTTCGCAATAATTACTCCAGTCCCACCATTATTGTTGCTGCTAACTTTCACAGTAATGTTAGTAGCCATTTCTTGTATTTGTTCTGGTGATGGTACGTCTGGTAAGGGTACATCTTGGGCAATTAGCTGTTGGTTGTTGAGTTTGATTTTTGGTTCTAAGTGAGAATTTGCTGCTAAAGCGGATGTTGGTAATAGTAACAAGCAGCTAATCAATACCAGTGTGTGTTTCATAGTTTGGTTAAAAGTAATCAAGTTCATCCCAAATATTGCAGCTATGGCAATTTGAAGTTAGTTAGACATCTCCAGAAATTAAAGGTATGTTGGCGCTTAATCCTTGTAGAGACGTGCCTTAGCACCGCCATGCGCGTTCATAGCGCACTTTGGCGCGTCTTTACATTCATTTATGGAGATGTCTAATCAATTGCCAACATCCACGCCAAACAAACAATCTATCAGCCCGTAAGGTAAGCACTATGGGCATGGTACAATCAGCAGTCAAATTAGTTGCTAAAAGCAAAGATGCGATCGCAACTAACCCTATAGCTCACGAATGGGAATGAGTAAAGAAAATTCTTAAACCTTTACTCCACAACCATTCCCGCTACTACAAAGCTTCTTACTAACGAGAACTGCTTGCTTGAGACACAATCGGAGATTGGCGGAAAAGCTCGTTGACAGAGACAAAAAGTTGTTGACCTGTACTTTGATATATTGCTTGACCACTGTTACCTTCTACAACCCCAATTAATGATGTCAGAACTTGGTCAGGATAGTCTTTGGGTTTAATAGTGAACAGCATATTTTCGCGTTTACACTTTTCACCTTGATTAGCTACGCCACAGATAACTTGATAACTATCCACCTCGCCGTATGTCAGGTAATTCAAACGTCCCTGCTGATAAGCACTTTGAAATTTCTCAGAGACAGTTTCACACCGTTCTTGACGATTCCACTTATAAAAGAAATCTGATTTCCAAGCGATGAGGCGGACGTGTCCTTGACGTTCTGGAATCCATGCTACTGTGGCTGGTATATTTTCCTTAGCAGCACTGTCAAACATTTGACCGCAAAAGAATTTGATTTCGTTTGACTCTGTTTGACTTAAAGTTGCAATTGCGCCCAAAGTCAGTAAGGAAAGGCTGGCGAGAAGAACTGATGAAGCAATTGAGTGCGATCGCAATTTGAACATAATTTCAATTTGACTGAACTTTCTATTCTTATTACGTCTGGCAGCAAGGTTTTTACGCAAGTAACGATTTTTCAGCAAATTGTAAAGAGATGTAACAAAAGCGAAAAATTGCGTAAAAGCAGATTGCCTGTGCAGTAACAGAATTAGGAGAGCAGGCGATCGCATTCTTTAATTGGTGGTTTTAGCTGTTTTAGAGCAGTAGTAGGATGCACCTAGCCCCATATCCGGCGGGCGATCGCCTGCTTTCTACTTTGTCGTGTTGTCACAAATTCCCCAAATTCATGCTAAAAACTTCCATTTACACCAGCCAATTACACTAAGAGCCTGTTTGTTGCTATTGACAACACCCGTCTTAGCAAAAAAATCTACCTTATACACAAAAATAAATACCACAGACGCAGGAGAAGATATGAGCCTAAAATCACACAAATTTGCTAGTAATTTGCTGTCAAAATCTCTGTTCAAGAGTTTTATCCCCACAACTTTAACAATTCTTTGTGGTCTGACATTTACAGATGCCTTAGTTCTGTCAGTAAATTCAGAGATGAGCCAAAAGTCATCAGACAAATTATTAATATCGCAATCAATTGATGAAGAAATTAATCTGAAATTTGAATCTCGTGGTTGCTATAGAAATAAAAGTAAAAAAGTGATTTGTGATGTTTTAGTTACAAACTTAAGTAATACACGTCCAAAAATTCAATTGTCAGCTACTAATGTTTACCCACCGTTGACAAATGCTATTGATTCTTCTGGTACTGTATATGTCACAAATGAAATAATTGCTGGAGGTTCCAGTATTAGGAATAGTGTTAATATACAATTTCCCCCTGCTATTCCTACAAAGGTCAGTTTCATTTTTGAAATACCACCACAGGTTACTGAATTAACGGCTTTAGATGTGGGTTATTTACACTGGATAGGTCGTGCTTCAACAGTTCCAAAACAAATAGCTCTTACCAATATCGGTACTATTGCATCTCAACCTAATACCTCAAGGGTTACAAACGGTAGCAATAACGGTAATTGTACTTGTCCAAATAATTCTGGCTCTGCCCGTACAAACAGTAGAAAAAAATAGTTGAAGATGTTGCTTATGAGAAGTTTTCATTAACTATTCATCTCATAAGCATACAAAATAATTTAGCCGAAAGTAGTCAAAACCTAAATACAGATTGAGTTGGAAAATGAAACCGATTAGCTTGATTGTATTAACTGCTAGTCGGTGGTGAATCTAAAAAAATAAATTCGCAGCACTTAAATTACCATGTTGAAACTGCAAAAATTTAACAATAAATATCTCCTTGGATGGTTAATAGTCTCCGTTTGTTTGTCTTTTCTGTTGCTATCAATGAGTAGGGAAGTAATCACTCTGAGCACAATTGTGTCTTGGACATTTGGTATTAGCTGTCTTAGTTTGGCAGCTTTGGGATTGAGCTACTTAAAAGATCAAAAACTAACTCAACCAGAAATTATTTGGTGGATTTTCCCAATCTGTGCAGTATTCTTTTTTATGCAAAAAGCAATGTGGTATCTATGTAAAATAATATGGATATTACGTCCATTTCCTAAAGATCCCCACGACTATTAATGTTTTTTTTGCTTGCCTCGCAATTTGAACTCCAACTTGACTAAAATTTCTATTCTTATTACGTCCAGCCGCAAGATTTTTGCGCAATCAAGGATTTTTTTCAAATTGTAAAAAAATGTAACAAAAGCTCAAAATTGCGTAAAAGCGGATCGCTTGTGCAGTAACAAAATTGGTACAGCAGGCGATCGCCTGCTTTCTACTTTGTCGTGTTGTCACAAATTCTCCAAATTCATGCTTAAAACTTTCCCTTTGCACCAGCCACTTACACTAATTGCTTGTTTATTGCTACTACCAACACCCGTCTTAGCAAAAAATTCTACCTTAGAACTAAACCTTAACTCTAATCACCAACAGATAATTGCTCAAGACGCACCCTTACTGGAAGAACTGCAAGAAATAGCCGCACAGATTACCGTTAAAATTGACAGCAACAATAATGGTGGTTCTGGAGTAATTATCGGCAAAAAACAACAAACTTATTTAGTTATCACCAACGCTCACGTTACTTATGGGGATAATAACTTTCGCATTCATACGGCTGACGGAGTTATACATCAAGCTCAATTAGTACCCAATACTAAGTTTTCTAACCCTGATTTAGCACTGTTGCAATTTCGCAGTAATAAACAATACGAAATAGCTGATATTAACACCTCAAATCTTCGCCAAGAAATCCCAGTTTTAGCTGCGGGATACTCTGGAGAAACGAATAAAATAGTTTACCGTCAAGGAAAAATTACTCAACTGCCAGAACAAGCATTTAAAGGCGGCTATCAAATTGGGTATAGCAGCGATATAGTTCAAGGAATGAGTGGCGGTGCTATCCTCGATAATCAAGGTGGACTAATTGGAATTAACGGACGCAGTGCTTACCCAATTTTAAATAGTGGTTATGTTTATGAAGACGGTTCGCGCCCCATACCAGAGGAAATAAAACAATTTAGGCGCTCTAGTTGGGGTATTCCCATACAAACCTTTTTAGCCCAAGTTAATTTAGAAACTCTCACGGCTTATTCTCTACCATTTCCAGTACAAAAATCAACTATTCCTCAACCACGTTTAAAAGGATGGTTAGGAGATTTAGAGCAGAAAGCTAAACAATTTATAGTCAGAATTGATAGCAGTACTACTGCCAATGGTTCTGGAGTAATTATTGCCAAATCAGGAGAAATATATACAATTTTAACGACAGCCCATGTGTTATGTGAAAGAGCATCAGCAACAAAATCTTGTGAGAATTATCGTTATCAAATAGTAGCTCCTGATGGCAAAGCTTATGCCATTATTCCAGATAGTATCAAAATACAGCCAGGGGTAGATTTAGCGATCGCTCAATTTAGTAGCCCAGCCACCTATCCAGTAGCTAAATTAGCAAATGCCAGCATAGTAGATCGCCAATATGGGTTTGTTGGGGGATATTCCAGTTTAGACAACCAGCAGTCTAAATGGCAATTTAGCCCTGGAGAAACATATAGTTTAGAACAAGGATTATTACAGTTAAAAGATTCTTTCTCTACTAGGGAAGGCTACGAGTTGGTCTATACCAACATCACCTACGCTGGTATGGCGGGCGCTCCAGTTTTAGATACTCAGGGACGAGTAATTGGCATTCATGGTGCAGTTGAAGGAGAAGTAGTAGTTGATCAAAAAACAGGAGATTATGGACACATTCAGACGGGATATAGTTTAGGTATTCCTATTAACACTTTTCTGAATTTAGCCAATCGCTTCAATCTTAATTCTGAATCGTTACAAGTTCAATCTTCTCCCCGTGCTCAACTTAATACAGCGCAAAAAGATGCTATTAAAAAAGCATTGCTAAGTATTAATATACCTAAAAGCAATGCCCAAGCTTCAGTATGGATAAAACGAGGAAATCAATTGTGGCGGTTAGGTCGATATGATGAAGCCATAGGAGCTTTTGAGCAAGCAATTAAACAAAACCCTGCCTACGTGCATTTAGCTTGGTATGGAAAAGGTATGGTATTAGCAAGTCAGGATAAGTATAGTGAGGCGGTAGCGGCTTTTGAGCAAGCTATTAGAAATAAACCAAATTTCTACCCTGCTTTAAAAGAGCAAAGCATAGCACTTCAGCAATTAAATCAATTAGAAAGTGCTTTAGTAGCAATAGATAAAGCCATTCTGATTCAGCCAGAAGATGCTAATCTCTACTTGAGAAAAAGCTTATTGTTAAAAGAATTGAAACGCTATCCAGAAAGTATTGCTGCTATTACAAAAGCTATTCAAATCAGCCCTCGCGCTGATGTTTACAATCAGCGAGGTAATATTTATCAACTTCAAAAGCAGTGGAATTTAGCAATAGTTGACTTCAACAAAGCGATTGAAATTAATCCTGTGAATACTGATACTTATATTAATCGGGGGTTGGTTTATTACAATATGAAAGAATGGGACTTAGCTCTAGCTGATTTCAATCAAGCCATGCAAACTAATCCTCAGTATGTTGATGCCTACTTCAATATTGGCTTGGTCAATTATGAAATGAACGAAACCCAAGAAGCAATACAACGGTGGCAGCAGGTTACTAATTTAGATAAAAAGCAAGCAAAACCTCAAATGGCACTAGCTGTGGCATTGTATAACAAAGGTGAATCAGAAAAAGCTTTTGAGATGGCTGAGGCAGCGTTGCATTTAGATAAACGCTTGGCAGATATAGCTTATGTTACAGAAAATTTGTGGGGCGATCGCATAATTGCAGATACTCAAAAATTCTTTGCCACCTCTAAAATGCAAGCATATCTCTCGCCGATGCAAGGGTTGTCTAGTACGGGTGATAAATAACTACAGCCGTATGGTGCGTTAGGCTGTAATTACAACTCAAAAATGCGATCGCACATCTAACTTCAGCATCATCAACTGGTGCGATCGCCACAAAGAAAGACGGGAAGCGCGGGAGCCACCATCTTTTAAGTGGTGGAGGAAGCGCGACGCAGGCAACTTTAGTTGCAGTCAAGATTTCTTGCCCAACTTTCAATTAATTCACTTGCACTAATACCTTTTTCTGCTGACAGTAATTTTATCTTATTCCAGGCCGTAGGCGTTAAAAGTACGGTTCTTTTAGCTTTAACTTCATCATGCAAAATAGGTACATTTCTTAATCTTTTCTTTGAGCCATTTTTAGATACGCCATGTATACTAAATATATCATATATAAATATCACAGGTAACAAGCAGTGCAAGTTCGGTGGAACTTTAAGTTAAAACCAAATCAATCTCAGATAGCGAGAATGTCTGAGTGGTTGATAACTTTGAGAAAACACCGTAACTATGCACTCCGCGAAAGGGAAACTGGCTATAATACTAATAACCAAAATGCCGATATTCCCATTAGTTATGCTTTTGGTTCATTTTGCGATTTAGAATCAAAATTTGAATATGGTGCTAGTTGTCCTCTCACTTGTCCTGTAGTTAAACATGGTGTTATTCCTGATAATTTATCCCTTGCTCTAAAAACAAGTAAGGGCGCAATCAAATGGGATACTGCATTGGGGATACAGATGAAGGTAACGACACAATTGCGTCATAAATATTTAAGCTTTGGGGATATTAACTCAGATGTTTTACAACGTAATATTGCCAAGTTAGACACAGCGTTTAATAATTTTTGGAAGCATGGCAGAGGATTTCCTAAATATCTGCCTAAATTAGATAGTTTTGAATACAAACCAGGACAAGTTAAATTAATTAACTTTATAGATAGTTATGCAACTGTATATCTTCCTGGTATTGGTAATGTCAAAATGTTTAATAGCAGGGACTTAAGCAAAATTCAGGAAATTAGAACCTGCACAGTTAAACGTAGCGCCTCGAATTGGTATATTTCCATGTTGTTAGAAATACCAGGAGAACTGCCAGAACTACGATGCGAAATTAACTCGGTAGTTGGTATTGATGTCGGCGTTAACAAGCTTGTAGCCTTGTCCAATGGTAGCTTTATTGAAAATATTAGAGTTACTACTAATGCTAGAACGGCTCGGCGGTTTGTAATTCGTCAACGTGCAGCGAGTCGTAAAGTTAACGGTTCTAAGAATAAAGCTAAGGCATACCAAAAGTTAGCTAAAACACAGCATAAACTATCTCAAAAACGAGATGGTTACAATTGGCAAGCTGCATCTAAAATTGTCAAAACTGCTGATGCGGTTGGACGTGAAGATCTGAAAATTACTAATATGGTTAAACGTGCTAAACCTAAACATGATGGAAAGGGAGGTTATTTAAAAAACAGAGCCGGAGCTAAAACTGGATTAAATAAAGTAATTCTTGATTGCGGTTGGGGTGATTTGTTTAATAAAATTGCATGGTTGGCAAATAAATTAGGTAAACCAGTTGTTGCAGTTAATCCAAAATATTCATCTCAAGAATGCCCTAAATGCAAACATATAGACAAGAAAAATCGTAGTGGTGAAAAGTTTATCTGTACTAACTGCCAATATACCAATCATGCTGATACAAAAGCTTCAAGAACTATAGCTAAAAAAGTTGGGCTAGTTTTCCCCAAAAAAATCAAGAAAACTCTACCCCCGGACTGGGGGAAAGTTACGCCTGTGAAGATATCAACGCCGTTTGGGGTTGAGTCCAGGAACCATGCCTTAGAGCAATTAAATACTCAGTTGAATTTGTTTGATTTAACCCAGTAAACAATTGCTGACAATCGGAAATCCAGAAAATACGGCAGAAAATCTGGAGAATCTGCGCGTCTTTAGACCGCAGAGTGTCAAATACAATCAAACACAAAATTACCGTAGGGGCGGGTTGCACAGATAATTTTTGGGCTACACAGATAAATTGATTAAACCCGCCCCAATGTCGATATGTAGTATTTTCAGGGTTTGTTACCTTTCACTATCGCTCAACCCAACCTACAATTATCCTTAAAGCCCTGCCAAAACCGCCTGTATCTTCGCATCAGCAAATAACTTCTGAGTATCAGCAATTATCCGCTTACCCCAAAGATTTTGCTTAAGATACGCCACATCTGCAAACTGCTTATCTAACTTCAAAGCTTGCGCTGCTAATTGCACACCTTTGTCTGATTCTCCTTTGGTGTAGAAAACTACTGCTAAAGCTAATTGAGGTTCCGCTTGTTGAGCATCTAGTTTAACCACTTTCTGCCATTGTTGGATAGCTGCCTCAGTTTCTCCCATTTCATAGTTAATAAAACCGATATTATTGATAGCTGCTATTAAGTTTTCATTAATACTTAGTGCTTGCTTGTAGTCAGAAAGTGCTGCACTATAGTTTTCTTGGGAATGGTAGACAAAACCTCGAATTAAATAAGCCTTAGCATACTGAGAATTGATTTTAATCGCAGTATTGAAATCATCAATAGCTTTATTCCACTGCTTCTGGCTGAAGAAAACATTACCCCGATTGTAGTAAGTATCAGCCCACTGAGGATTGATTTTAATCACAGTATTGAAATCATCAATAGCTTTATTCCACTGCTTCTGGTTAAAATAAACTAAACCCCGATTGTTGTAAACATCAGCATCATCAGGATTGATTTTAATCACAGTAGTGTAATCATCAATAGCTTTATTCCACTGCTCCTGGTCTTTGTAAACATTACCCCGCTTGTAGTAAGCATAAGCCTGAGAGCTTTGAGCAATAGCATTATCAGGATTGATTTTAATGGCAGTATTATAATCATCAATAGCTTTATCCCATTGCTCCTGGTCTTTGTAAACATTACCCCGATTGAGGTAAGCTTTATCAGACTGAGGATTGATTTTAATGGCACTATTATAATCATCAATAGCTTTATCCCACTGCTCCCGGAAGTAGTAAACTAAACCTCGATTGTTGTAAGCTTTATCAGACTGAGGATTGATTTTAATGGCACTATTGTAATCATCAATAGCTTTATCCAACTGATTCTGGTTTTTGTAAACATTACCCCGATTGTAGTAAGCGTTATCAGACTGAGAATTGATTTTAATAGCACTATTGTAATCATCAATAGCTTTACCCCACTGCTTCTGCTCGTCGTAAACATTACCCCGATTGTTGTAAGCTAAATCTAACTTAGGATTGATTTTAATCACAGTAGTGTAATCGTCAATAGCTTTACCCCACTGCTGTTGGTTTTTGTAAACATTACCCCGATTGTAGTAAGCATCAGCATACTGAGAATTAATTTTAATAGCAGTATTGTAATCATCAATAGCTTTATTCCACTGCTTCTGCTCGGAGTAAACTAAACCCCGATTGTTGTAAGCTAAATCTAACTTAGAATTGATTTTAATAGCAGTATTGTAATCATCAATAGCTTTATTCCACTGCTTCTGCTCGGAGTAAACTAAACCCCGATTGTTGTAAGCATCAGCATCATTAGGATTGATTTTAATGACACTATTGTAATCATCAATAGCTTTACCCCACTGCTTCAGTTCCTGGTAAACTAAACCCCGATTGTTGTAAGCATCAGCATCATTAGGATTGATTTTAATGACACTATTGTAATCATCAATAGCTTTACCCCACTGCTTCTGCTCGGAGTAAACATTACCCCGATTGTAGTAAATATCAGCATCATCAGGATTAATTTTAATAGCAGTAGTATAATCATCAATAGCTTTACCCCACTGCTTCTGATCGACGTAAACTATACCCCGATTGTTGTAAGCATCAACATAGTTAGGATTGATTTTAATTGCAGTATTGTAATCATCAATAGCTTTATCCCACTGCTTCTGCTCGGAGTAAAGATTACCCCTTAAATTGTAAGCATTCGCAAACTGAGGATTGATTTTAATTGCAGTATTGTAATCATCAATAGCTCTATCCCACTGCTTCTGCTTGGAGTAAACTGAACCCCGATTCAAGTACAAAGCAGCACGGGGGCTGATGTCAATCCCTTTTTGAATCGCTGCAATTGCTTCTGGATACCTTTTTAAATCGGATAAAATTATTGTTTTTGTATAATACAGATTCGGGTCTTGAGGCTGAATTGCGATCGCTTTTTCTACCGCTACTAATGCTTCATCCAGTTTCTTTAAGTTTCTCAGCACTATACTTTGCAATCTTAACGCTGGATAGTAATCAGGTTTTTTGCTAATAGCTGTAGAAATTGCATCTGAAGCTTCTGAATATTTCTTCTGTTCATTTAACACCAACCCGCGTCCATACCAAGCTAGATGAACAAACGCAGGTTGCAGCTTAATTGCTACATCAAAAGCCGCTATTGCTTCATCATATCGACGTAACCGCCACAATTGATTTCCTCGTTGTAGCCATACCGAAGTCTTAGCATTACCTTGAGGAACACCAACTGTTAATATTGCTTTCTTAACCGCATCTTGTTGTACTGCATTTAAATCAGGTGGTGGCGAGTTTTCTACTTTTAACCATCCCGAATTAATTTGTAGTCGATTTGCTATACCCAGAAAAGTGTTAGCAGGAATACCTAAACTATATCCAAACTGAAGTTTATTGAAATCACCTGCTTGGTCGTCAATTGCGGTTTCTCCTTCCGCAGCACCATGAATTCCTATCACTCTACCAAGACTATCTAAAACAGCGCCTCCACTCATCCCACCATAAGTAATATTGCGATAAACTAACTCATATCCTCCGGTTAAAGAAATAGCACTTTCGGCAGCAACAGCACCTTGATTTCTACCCTCAACTCGATAATTTTTTACTCGTAATAATCCGATTTCTTGCTCAAGTATATCTCCAGGGCTAAAGCGCCACTGTGATTGCTTGTTACCAAACTTGGGATACCCCGTAACAAACGTAGACTGCTCATCTTTTACAGCAACATTCCCGATAGTTGCTACTTGATAGCTGTCATTACTATTAAACTGTACAACCGCTAAATCTACCCCCTCTTCCTTTCTCACTCGGCTAGAATCTACCGGATAAATCTTCCCATCTGGGGTAACGATTTCATAGTTAGTTGAATTATTGATCACATGAGCGCAAGTCAGCACATAATAAGTATTATTCTGTTTAGCAATAATAACTCCTGACCCGCTATCTCGATTGTCATTTTTATTATTAATTCTCACAGTAAACTTTCGAGCTTGTTCATTTAATTGCCCTAACCATCCGGTTAACTCTGGTTCGTAAACATCATCAATTGAAATAGGTGGTTGCGGAAAAGAATAAGCCCTAGCAAAATCTTGTGGTAACTGTGCTAAAAACGTTTGTAAAGAAATGCCCCAACTAGAACCCCGCAGTTTTTGAATTTCTGCTGGCGTAGGTTTAGCATTATCTTCATAGACATAACCACTATTTAAAATCGGATAACTGCTGCGTCCATTAATACCAATTAATTCCCCATATTCATTTAAAATCGCCCCGCCACTCATCCCTTGTACCACAGCACTGTTATAGCCAAGTCCATAACCTTGTTTTAAACTGCGTTCCGGTAGGTAAGTAATTTTTCCTGGTAGATAAACTAACTTTCCACTCTCCCCAGAAAATCCCACTGCCAAAACTTCGCCATTCACTCGCGGCAGGTTTGAGGGATCATATTGTGCCAGAGAATATTCTTGATTACTGGTAAATTGTAATAAAGCTAAATCGTAATTACCTAACGTGCTATTTGGCACTAATTGCGCCGTATAAGTTTTACCATCAGGGGTACGAACTTGAAGATTTTTACTATTATTAACAACATGAGCATTAGTCAAAACCAGATAAGTTTGTTGTTGTTTTGCTATTAGTACCCCGGAACCGCCGTTATTTTCTGAACTAACTTTAACTGTAATTTCAGCAGCAATTTTTTGTCGTTCTTGTAAAGATAGAGGTGGCGGAACATCGTCTGGAATAGTTGAATTAGGTTGTTGAGCGTAAATAGCGTTTGCTGTCATTACAGGAGTTGCCAGTAATAGTAAGCAGCTAAATAATGTCAATGGGCGGTTATACATAATGAAAAATCAAGGGTTAGAGAATTTGTTTGTTGAGAGTAAAAATTCAACGCGGGCATCTTGCCCGCACTACATTGAACCTGGTCACTGTTTTAATCTTGTAGGGGCGGGTTGCACTCTTATGCTATGCCTCCGAACCCTAGATATATATAAACCCGCCCCAACCCCAAGGACAATTTATGCGTAAGTCCTACTGGTTTTAACCTCGTAACCTCGTTTAACCTCGTTCCCAGGTTAAACCTGGGAAAGAAATCAAGAGGCTCTGCCTCGTAGCAAGGGGAAACCTAATTATTTAGAACTTGTTGCTGTTTCAATCAATGGAGCATTACGGAAAAAACTATTCACAGAAAGATAACTTTTCTGTCCAGCATTTTGATAAAATAAACTCGAAGCTGTTCCTTCAAAAACTTGTAATAATCTAGCGAGAACCTCATCAGGCTTATCGTGCGATTTAATAGTAAAAAGTTGATTGCTGCTATCACACGGTTGTCCCTGAGATGCTAAAGCACAAATTACTGGATAATTATTTACCGCGCCTGTTGCCAGAAAATTCAAACGCCCTTGATTAGACAAATTCTGCATTTTCTGTGTAACAGCTTGGCATCTAGCTTGCGGATTCCAGCGATAAAAATACTCAGATTTCCAACCAATTAAACGAATATGCCCTTGACGTTCAGGTATCCACGCTATTGTGGTGGGAATATTTTCACCGCTAGTAATATCTACCATAGAACGGCAAAAAAATGTGACTTTATCTGGCTCAGTTTGGCTAAAAGTTGGAGCCGCATTTAAAGTTAAAGAAATTGCTGTTGCCAAAACAGATAAATTGCGAAGTGTCGATAATTTCATAATTTTCTCCTAGTAAAAAATGTTTCAATCATTCAGCCGTCAGCACATCGCTTTTCAACTAAAATTCCTTCATCTTCTTTGCTACCCACCCCACATCATCACCGATTAGCTACTGCCCGAAAACTATAATTACCTGATTCTCTAGCAGCAGAAGTAGTTGCCAATACCATATACACCCCATCTTCAGGTAAATTAGTCACAACTTGAGCGTTAAAATTACCTGGTGCTTGGTCATCATTTTCTGCTAATTTAGCATAACTTTCTCGACCGTCAGACTCTTTGATTTGATACAAAACCAAAACCGGATTTAATTCTTTGCTATTCATTTGCAAGGTAACTTTTTTATCTGCCTTACCTTTAAATAGATAAATATCCGCATAGCTACCATCTTCCAAGACGTTCTTTCCTTCTCTTAAATACCCCGTAACTGCTTGACCATTTAATGCTATTTCTTGTGGGGGTAACGGTGCTTTGTCTTTAGGTAAAGTTGAAACAGGAGAAAGTTTTTTTTGCCGTACTGCTGTTAGAAAAGCTTGTATTCTATCTAAAGAAATGGCAAGATTTATATTTGTACCTGCTGCAAAACCAATTCGGTTTCCTTGTCCATCTTGGACATCACCCAATATCCCAGCAGTATTGACTCCGATTACTTCACCTTTGGAATTGAATAATGGCCCACCAGAATTTCCTGGGTTAATACTAGCAGTGTGTTGAATCATGCTTTCTTTTTCATCAAGACGGCTGATGCTTCCTTGAGTAAAGGTATTGTTTAAATCTTCATCTAGTGGTGTACCAATTGCATAGACACGATTTCCCACCTTGAATGATTTTGGGCTACCTAATGCAACTGTGGTTAAGTTTTGAGGTCGAGCAATTTTCAAAACTGCTAAGTCTAAACCACCTTTAGCAAACCCAATTACATCGGCTGGAACTTGTTTCCCATCAAAAAATTTTACTGTGACTACACTAGGCGCACCAGCGAGGACATGGGCGTTAGTGATAATTAATCCATCTTTGCTGACAATGAAGCCGCTACCATGACCGTTGCCGACTTTGATGGTAACGACGGCGGGATTAACTCGTTGATATATGCGAGTCGCTTCTTTTTCCTCTGCACTTTGGGCTAAAACACGGGCTTGTGGTGTGTTAATGAGTAGCAAGGCTGGTATTGCAGTTACACTTAGCAAACTAATGGTAGTGAAAAGTGCTGCGGTGGTTTGTTTGAGCCGTTGAGAAGTGAGCATTTCTTGATTAGAGTAGTGGTGCTATAAAGATTACGGTCTGGCTGGGATATTTTTACGCAATTTACCTCTGCGGGTCAATGAAAATTTTTAACTGCTAGCTAAAAGTGCTGATTTTCTTGACTGTCAACTACTCTACTTGGTCGATATATACGTATTTCTGCGCCTGAGATCAAAATTTCTGTCATAACTGGGATCAGGGGATACTCCCCAGAGTGCGATCGCTCTCCTTGTGAGGGTGCTATCTGCTTATCTATACGCTCTGAATAATTTTTTCAAATATTTACAAAACTTTACTTTGTGCCTTGAAAAGTTTGGAGCTATCATTACAGGCTTGCAAAAAAAACTGACTCGCGAAGGATTAAAAAATGAGTTACGCCGTACATGATTCGCTCTTTCTGACCTAGTTGGCTGTAAACAGTGCGAACTGACATTGCGCGATCGCCTGCAATTTTTTGAGTTTTGTGAGTTTTGAATTAAAACACAATATTGAATTAAACATCCAGGCAGATATAAAACATTGGCAATGGAAATTCTTAATCAAAATTTAAGAATTAAATATATGCGAGCAGTGGTAATGTTCAAAATTTCCCTAGAGGTAGTGTATTAATCTCAGATTTAAGTAACCTTTGTAAAGATATTTTAACAAGTGCATAAATTGCTAATTGTGCAGCGATAAATCTATACAAGCAACTTTATTGAGGAAAAGGCACAAATCAACAAGTTAGTAGCCTTTGATTATTAGAAACAAAAGTACCTGATTTTAATGCAATTGGCTATTGATGGTTACGCCAATAAAATTAGTAGAGGTTAATAAATGAATATTAAAAAAGTACATTGCCCTAATTGCGGTAACTATGCGGAACGATACAGTGAGCCTCAAATCATCAGAACCGAATGTTCAAGATGTGATTACTTAATAATCAATTCATTTACTGGTAATGTGATTGAGGCTTATGCTCCTGGCTTATCTATTAATAGAGCCGTTAATCTAGCTAAATTCTGACATTATATTCCTCAGATTATTTATGAAAAACATGAATAATCTCTGCAAATTTGATCAGGGAATCGTAAATTGCTGTCAGAGTTACAACGAGTGGCTAATCTTACTGCTTTCAAATAAAACTTGCCAAATTTAAACATTTTTCAGGAACCTATATGAAGAGAGATAATTATAATTCGCGAATGAAATGGATTATTTACCTCAGCAAATATTTTTTGCTGACCTGTATTATTTGCATATTCATCGGCTTGTTGTTTTTAAGTTTTGGTGGTTTAGATTTTGCCACTCTGGCGCTTTTAACAATCGGGCAATGGTTATGGCGTTTAGCAGTGGTAATCTTTTGTTTAATTGGCATAGCAATATTTTTAGAGTCTTGGGATTAATTTTTTCAAGAATTCTCGTGCTTTCATGCACCTTGAAAAGCAAATCAGCTTGGATGATGGTTTGTCATACACTGCTAGATAAAAAAGTTCCGTAGAATTACGGATGTAAAGTCCTATGTTTTTTGATATATCTAGAGAAATTATTTTAATTCAACGTAAAAAACTTTAAGTAGTGAAAGAAAAGTCACTAAATCAAGAAGTTTTTGTTGTAAAACTCTGAGTTTTTTGGCATTGAGTATTTAACAACACAGTTGTTTGCAAGTAGCTAGAAGGTAGCAATTAACATTGCCATTAGTTGGGGGCTGACTTGGGCATTTTTGAAAAAAATACACAAGGTGAAAACGTAAAAATGTCGCGTAATGAAGCCTCTATTTTCAACAATGCTTTCGGTTCTAATGAGATATTACTCAACTCTTCATTAGAGCACACTAGCTTTTTACTCTTAAACAGTTCTGACTTAACAAAATCCCTAACTCTATCCCAACCAATTAATTATTTCTCTCCATTAAACCGTTTTGATACATTCTCGCTACCAACCCAACAACCTGCTGTAGTTGAACCAATTAAACAGTTCAAGACTTTCAACCATCAAGTTCAGAAAAAAGTTAACACCGCCATTTTGTTAAGTTTTGTAATTTTTGGCATAAATCGCTGGGGTTGTACCGATAACCCTAGAGAACCCAATCGAGCAGGCGATCGCCTATTTCCATCAAGTTATGTAACAAATTTGAGTAACCTGCATAAAAACAGATCACTCATCGCAATTACATAATTAGAACGGTTTTATCAGGTTGGCAGTATGAAGCAAATTTACTCAAATGAAATGGAATTATGACTTATATCTTACAAAGAGCGCCTAGAAAATGAACAACACCTACATCCTCGTCAACAATATAGATGATACTCAATCCTTGATTTCGCAGCATTCGATCGCCTTTATAGATAAAAACGTTCCAGATTACGAATCATTGGTGCGAGGAGTAGTTGAAGGCACTGAAGTGGTGTTGCTCAATCCCGATTCTGATGGGGTGCGACAAATTACCGCCGCATTAGCTCAGCGAGTGAGCGTAACCTCTATTCATATAGTCTCTCACGGGATACCAGGGCAAATTCAGTTAGGCAATGTTGATTTAAATATTGAAACCATTAATCGCTATGCTGTAGATTTCCAGCAGTGGGCGATCGCACTTGCTCAAGATGCAGAATTAGTCATTTATGGCTGCGAAGTCGCACAAGATAATATAGGGAAATCGTTAATTTGGCAATTAAGCAAACTCACAGGCGCAACGGTAACTGCTTCTGTTACAAAAACTGGTAGCGCCGCCTTGGGTGGGGATTGGAATTTAACTGTGACGACTGGAACAAAAGCCGCTGACCTAGCTTTTTTAGCGACGACGAGGAAAAAGTATAGCGGGGTTCTAGCCGAAAACAGAACTTGGAAGTCCGCAATTAATGGATTTTGGGATGTTAGTAGTAATTGGACAAATAATCAACCTCCTCTAACAGGAGATGATGTAACGATTAGTTTTCCCATTAATGACATTACAACGACTTACCGAACGGGTAATACTTCCCTCAATAGTTTTGTTTCCGATGAGGCATTTGTCTTTTCTGGGGGAACATTAACGATTAATATTCTTGATGTTAACAACAATTTAACCCTCAATAGTGGAAGCTTAACTTTAAACGGCACAACAGCCAGCGCCATTGATAACTTTACCCAAACAGGAGGGGCATTAGCCGGAACTGGGGAAGTAATTGTTAACAATACCTTTAACTGGAGTAATGGTTATCAAGCAGGAATCGGAAAAACCACTCTCAAAGGAAACAGTACTTTCAGTACCACCAATATCAAATCGATAGATAGAAGAACCATAGAAAACCAAGGTAATCTTACCTGGACAAATGGCGATATTTATGTCTATAACTCAGCAGTTTTAAACAATACAGCCACAGGAGTTTTTGATCTTCAAGGTAATAACTGGTTTGCTTTGTATCCAAGTGCTAGCACTCAACCCAAACTGAATAATGCTGGAATCCTGAAGAAAACAGTCGGCACAGGGACAACAACTATTTCCACTCAATTTAATAATACAGGTACAGTACAAGTCCAAACTGGAACACTGAATTTAACTGGTGGTGGCAGCAGTAGTGGTACATTCAAAGCAGATACTGGAGCCACTTTAGCCTTTGGGAATGGTACTTATAACATTACAGGGGGTTCTTTAACCACAAGTAATTTAAACATTACAGGTGGGATTGTTAATCTTACAGGTGCAACTGTTAGTGACCTCAATAATCTTACAGTCAGTAATGGCAGCTTTACTGTTAATGAAAATATTAGCAATATCAACAATTTAGCCCTCAGCGATGGAAGCTTAACTTTAAACGGCACAACAGCCAGCGCCATTGATAACTTTACCCAAACAGGAGGGGCATTAGCCGGAACTAGGGAAGTAATTGTTAACAATACCTTTAACTGGAGTAATGGTTATCAAGCAGGAATCGGAAAAACCACTCTCAAAGGAAACAGTACTTTCAGTACCACCAATATCAAATCGATAGATAGAAGAACCATAGAAAACCAAGGTAATCTTACCTGGACAAATGGCGATATTTATGTCTATAACTCAGCAGTTTTAAACAATACAGCCACAGGAGTTTTTGATCTTCAAGGTAATAACTGGTTTGCTTTGTATCCAAGTGCTAGCACTCAACCCAAACTGAATAATGCTGGAATCCTGAAGAAAACAGTCGGCACAGGGACAACAACTATTTCCACTCAATTTAATAATACAGGTACAGTACAAGTCCAAACTGGAACATTGAATTTAACTGGTGGTGGCAGCAGTAGTGGAAATTGGAGTTTAAGTAATGGAGCCGCCTTACAATTTTCTAGTAACTATGCTTTACAGGGAGGGATTCTAACGGGGAGTGGTAGAGTAATTGGTAACGTTGCTAACCTCACTCAAATTAACCCCGGTGATGGGATTGGCGAATTAAGTATTACCGGAAATTACACCCAAAATAGTGCAGCCAATCTCAATATAGAGTTAGGAGGAGCCACAAATTTTGATCGACTGAATATCACTGGGAATGCCAACTTAAGCGGTAATTTAAATATTAACCTAGTTAATGGATTTACTCCAATTGTAGGCGATCGCTATACTATCCTTAACTTTGGAGGCAGTTTAACTGGTAACTTTACCAATATCACTGGACTCAACCTTGGTAATGGGTTACTGCTACAATCCTTAATCATCAATAAATCTTTAGTTTTAGATGTGGTTCAAGATGTCAACTATAAACCTGGCATCTTTTCTTTCAGTGCTAACAATTTTAACGTTAATGAAAATGCTACGCCTATAAGTGCTGTCACCATCAATCGTACAGGTGGCACTGATGGCATAGCCAACATTACTTTAACCCCCAGCAATGGGACAGCGATCGCGCCCGCCGATTATAATAATGCTCCCATCGTTGTCACTTTTGCCAATGGTGAAGCTGCCAAAACAGTCACGATTCCTATTATTGATGACAATATTTATGAGGGAGATGAAACCCTCAATCTCACTCTGAGTAATGCTGTAGGCGGAGCAACTTTAGGTACTCAAACGACTGCGACGCTCACAATTGTTGAGAATGATTTACCAACTGTTTCACTAGCACTTGCTCCTACGAACGTAGCAGAAGACGATACAAACAACCTTATTTATACATTTACCCGTACTGGGAACACCGCGAATCCTTTAACGGTTAACTTTAATGTCGCTGGAACTGCGACTTTCGACAGTGACTACACCCAAATTGGTGCAACTAACTTCAATAGCACAACAGGAACAATTACTTTTGCTGTTGGTTCTGACACAGCTACTTTAACCATCGATCCCACGGTAGACAGTCTATTTGAAGCAGATGAAGCACTAAGCTTAACCCTTGCTTCCAGTGCAAATTACAATCGGGGTACAACGGTTGCTGTTAGTGGAACAATTCTGAATGATGAAGTTAACGCCGGAGTTCTCTCTTTTAGTTCTCCTCAGTTCAGCGTCAGTGAAGATGGGACACAAACTACTGCTGTCACGATTAATCGTATAGGTAACAGTACAGGTGCAGTGAGCGTAACACTGAACTTAAGTAATGGCAGTGCGATCGCCCCTGCTGACTACAATAATACCCCAATTACGGTTAATTTTGCTAATGGAGAAATTAGTAAAACTGTTAATATTCCTCTGGTTAACGATCCTCAATTTGAACCCGACGAAACCATTAATTTAAGTCTGTCCAATCCTACAGGTGGTGCAACATTAGGAACTCAGACAACAGCACAGCTAACCATCATTAATGATGATGCTCTCCAACCAGGAACTGTTAGTTTCAATACAGCAAACTATACCGTTAACGAAAATGGCACAGCCAATATTAATCTGATTCGCATCGGGGGAAGTGATGGTGAAATTACTGTTACTTTAACTCCTACCAATGGCACAGCTACAGCCGGAAGTGATTACAATAATTCACCAATTTCAGTAACTTTTGTTAATGGGCAAACAAGCAGGGCAGTAACAATTCCGCTCATTGATGACAGTAACTATGAGCCGAATGAAACCGTCAATTTAACATTAAATAATCCTACTGGTGGTGCAAGTTTAGGTACTCAAAAAACAGCCACATTGAATATTGTTGATAATGATGCTGTACCAGGAATTATTCAGTTTAGCAACGCTAGCTACTCTATTAATGAAAATGGTACACCCGTAACTGCTGTAACTTTAACTCGCACAGGCGGAAATGATGGTGCAGTTAGTGCCAGACTTAACCTAACTAATGGTACAGCCACCGCAGGAAGCGACTATAATAATAACCCAGTTACGGTTAATTTTGCCAATGGTGAAACTAGCAAGACTGTTAATGTTCCTCTGGTTAACGATCCTCAATTTGAACCCGACGAAACCATTAATTTAAGCCTGTCCAATCCTACAGGTGGTGCAACATTAGGAACTCAGACAACAGCACAGCTAATTATCATTAATGATGATGCTCCTCAACCAGGAACTGTTAGTTTCAATACAGCGAACTATACCGTTAATGAAAATGGCACAGCGAATATTAATCTGATTCGTGCAGGGGGAAGTGATGGCGAAATTACTGTTACTTTAACTCCTACCGATGGCACAGCTACAGCCGGAAGTGATTACAATAATTCACCAATTACAGTAACCTTTGCTGATGGGGAAACCACTAAAACTGTTAATATTAGTCAGCCAAATAATGGTTTATCTTTTGATGGAATAAATGATACAGTAGACAATTATAAGTTTTTACCTAATCTTACCGACACTTTTACTATTGAGTTCTGGGCGAATCCCACTGCAACTCGCGATTTAACTTCCGAATCTAATAGCTACCCAAACTATTCTGGAACAAGCGGACAACGCTATGCGATCGCTCCTGTAGAGGGGAGCGGTAAAGCGGGATCAGGTCATGCTGGAGCGGGCGTATCAGTTGGAACCAATGGAATTAGCGTCTTTGAACATTCAGCAGGCTATATTCCTTCACCACTCGTTTATAAAGGTTCTTTATTAGGGTGGAATCATATAGCTGTTATTTACCAAAATAAAACACCGAGTCTATATCTGAATGGACAATTTATTAAAACTGGAATTCAAAGTAACTACATTGTTCATCCTAGCTTTCAGTTAGGAGAATTTTCGGGTGATGCTAATTATGGTGCTTATCAAGGAAGCTTAGATGAAGTTCGCATTTGGAATAAAGCCATAACCCAAGCCGAAATACAAGCTAATTTAAACAAGGAATTGATAGGTAATGAAAGCGGATTAGTCGGCTATTGGAATTTTAATTCGTTGACCAACGGTACGGTTGAAGACTTAACCAGTAATCAGAATGATGGCACAATAGTCGAGGCACAACCTACCCAAGGATTTAGTCAATCTCCATCTGGGTTAATCATAGTTAACGATACTATATCTGAATTTACGGAAACCATTAATTTAACCTTAACTAATCCCACTGGTGGTGCAACATTAGGAACGCAGAAAACAGCAGTTGTTTCAATTATTGATAATGATGCTAAACCAGGCATTATCGCTTTTAGCAACTCTCAATTTAGTATCAATGAAGATGGCACGCCTGTTGCTGCTGTTATACTAACTCGCACTGGAGGAAGTGATGGGTCTGTCAGTGCAACAATTAACCTGAAAGATGGCACAGCCAAAGCACCAAACGACTACAATAATACTGCTATTACGGTTAATTTTGCCAATGGTGAAACTAGCAAGACTGTTAATATTCCTCTGGTTAACGATACTCAATTTGAACCCGATGAAACCATTAATTTAAGTCTGTCCAACCCCACAGGTGGTGCAACATTAGGGACTCAGACAACAGCACAGCTAACCATCATTAATGATGATACTCCCCAACCAGGAACTGTTAGTTTCAATACAGTCAACTATACCGTTAACGAAAATGGCACAGCGAATATTAATCTGATTCGCATCGGGGGAAGTGATGGCGAAATTACTGTTACTGTAACTCCTACCGATGGCACAGCTACAACCGGAAATGATTACAATAATTCACCAATTACAGTAACTTTTGCTAATGGACAAACAATTAGGGCAGTAACAATTCCGCTTATTGATGACAGTAGCTATGAGCCGAATGAAACCGTCAATTTAACATTAACTAATCCTACTGGTGGTGCAAGTTTAGGTACTCAAAAAACAGCCACATTAAATATTGTTGATAACGATGCTGTACCTGGAGTAATTCAGTTTAACAACGCTAGCTATTCCATTAATGAAAATGGTACGCCTGTAACTGCTGTTACCCTATCCCGTACAGGGGGAAGTGATGGCGTAGTTAGCGTCGCAGTTGACTTGAGTAATGGGACAGCAACCGCAAGTAGTGACTATTATAATAATTTGATTACAGTTAATTTTGCTGATGACGAAACCAGCAAAACTGTCACTATCCCCATCATTGATGACAGTATTTTAGAAAGCAACGAAACCATCAATTTAACTCTTGCTAATCCTACTAATGGCGTAACAATCGGCACACAAAACAGCGCAGTTGTCAATATTATCGACAATGATTTTAAACCGACTTTAACCGTTAATATTGTTGCTGAACAAGTAACCGAAGGTAACACCATTCAGGGAACAGTTACCCGCAACACCGACACCACAGTACCTCTGACTGTTACCTTAATTAACAACGATAATACCCAACTTACCGTACCGACAACGGTCACGATACCTGTAGGGGCAACTTCGGTTAACTTTAATATTACGGCTGTTGATGATAATTTCTTAGAACTGCCGAAAAATTACAGTATTATTGCCTCAGCACAGGGATTTATTAGTAGTTCAGATAGTATTGCGGTTATTGATAATGATACTGTAGCCTTAAGCTTAACGGTTGATACTACTAATATTAACGAGAATGGCGGAAAAGCAATCGCCACCGTCACCCGCAATGTCGTTACTGATATCCCCTTAGTAGTCCAACTATCTAGCAGCGACACCACAGAAGCCACCGTCCCTGCAACTGTTACAATTGCAGCCAATCAAGCATCAGCTACCTTTGAAATTCAAAGCTTTGATGACACCATTGTTGATGGTACGCAACCTGTAATTATTACGGCGAAACCTGTCTATACAAACACAAATGTAGCCGTACAAACAGGAAATGCAACTGCTAATTTAAATATCGTTGATAACGAAAGCCCAAGTTTAAAATTAACCATAGATCGGGATGTCATCTCAGAAACAGGGATAGCAACTGCAACGATTACTCGCAATACCAATACAGATAGTGTATTAGTTGTCAACCTGAATTCTAGCGATACAACAGAAGCAACCGTTACCAATACAGTGACAATTGCTGCGGGACAAACTTCTGCAACATTTACAATTACTGGAGTTAGCGATGGAATTAGTGATGGAAGTCAAACAGCCACTATTACAGCATCAGCCACCGGGTTAAATAGTGGTACAGATAGCTTAGAAGTCACAGATATTAATGTACCTGATTTAACTATCACTCAGTTACAAGGAATTCAACCTACCTATACAGGCAAACAATCTCAATTTACCTACGCTGTTGCTAATAATGGGATTATTGCTGCATCGGGAAGCTGGAAAGATAGAGTGTATCTGTCTACAGATAACAAACTTGATGCCAATGATACCTTATTAGGGGAATTTAGCTTAGGTAGTGCGGAAAGTCCTGCTAATTTTGCGCCAGGAACATCATATCAACGCACCGTTACTTATTTTGCACCCCGCACCCCTGGACAGTATCATTTAATTGCTAATACTGATAGTGGTAATACAGTTAAGGAAGGGGTAGGAGTTGGAGAGAATAACAATACTACAATTACCCCTGTTACAATTACCCCCGCTTACCGTGCTACAGTTTCTACCGATACAGAAACAGCGATCGCAGGCAATCCTGTTATTCTCCGAGGGCAAGCGGTTAGTAATATTGATAATGCGCCTGTTCCTTTTGAATTTGTCAAAGTCAGGGTAAAAAATCAAGGCATCATTCGAGAATTTGACTCGTTTACCGATGCTAACGGTAACTTTGTTAGACAGTTTAATCCATTATCTGGTGAAGCGGGAACATACAACATCAACGCTTATTTCTCCGGTTTCACTGGTGAAGACACCGCAGCCGAAGACCAATTTACCTTGTTAGGAATGCGGTTTGAACAGAATGATCAATTCTTGCAGCAGGTAACACCAAAAATAGTTGAAGGAACAACGTTTAACGGTCAAGTTAAGCTGCAAAACCTGAGTAATGTTAGTTTATCGGGACTGACTGCAAGTATCATTGATGCACCAGATAACTGGACTTTAGAGGTTACGCCACAAAAAACCAGCCTCGCTGGGAATGAAGAAATTGCTGTCAACTACAACATCACTGTTCCTGATGACAGCATACTCTACGACCAGTTACAAATTCGCCTAAACACTACCGAAGGAGTCACCACCGCTTTACCTTTAACGGTAAATGTCGAGCAAATTTTACCGCGCTTGGTAGCTGATACCAGCAGCCTACAAGCCAGTATGCTCCGGGGAGGACAAACTTTAGTTGAATTTACTGTAACTAACCAAGGGGGAATTGCTTCTGGGGAATTAGATGTATTGCTTCCTGAAGCGTCTTGGTTAAAGTTAGCGTCTCCTATAGAGATACCTTCCCTTAATCCAGGGGAGTCAACAAAAGTTTCTATTTTATTGCAACCCTCTGCAACTCAGGAATTAACAGTTTACAACGGTGATTTAGTTATTGCAGGAGATGAAACATCGTTAAAATTACCCTTCAATTTCCGTGCGATTTCTGAAGCAAAAGGCAATTTGCAAATTAATGTAGTTGATGAACTATTTTACTTTGCGGAAGGTTCACCAAGATTAGAAAATGCCACAATTACGCTGATAGATCCTTTCAGTGGCAAGGTTATCTTTTCTGAACGAGATGCGGATGGAATCTTATCGCGGACGGATTTAGCAGAGGGGTATTATACACTCAAAATCAATGCAGATAATCACGATTATTACCAGCAAAATATCTACATTGGTGCTGGGGAAACGGAGAATATTCAGGCTTTCTTGTCACGTCAGACAGTTAAATATACTTGGACAGTAACACCAACGGAGATTGAAGATCAATATACGATTAGTGTTCAATCTACTTTTGAAACCGATGTTCCAATTCCGGTTGTAACTATAGATCCGCCTTTAATTGATTTAAAAGATTTGCAAGCAGTTGGTCAAGTCACACAGATTGATATGGTTGTGACTAATCATGGATTAATTGCTGCTAAAGATATTAAGCTGAATTTTGGCAATCATCCGTTTTATAAGATTGAACCATTAATTAATGATGTCGATGGTTTAGCCGCAAAAAGTTCGCTTACCGTTCCGGTTCGGATTACCAGAATTGCTGATTTTGATACACTCACACCTAATAATAGCGAACTCCAGTTTTCATCAACGCCTCAAGTTCCTTGTTCAATTTCTGGTTCTGTCATTTATTCTTACCCTTGTGGTGGTCTTGATGTACAGAAATCTACAACTATTGCTTTTAATAATGTAGAAGGAAATTGTGGTGGTTTACCTAGTATTGGCGGCGGTGGCGGCGGCGGTGGCGGCGGCGGCAGCGGTAGCGGCGGTAGCGGCGGTAGTGGCGGTGGTGTGTTTGTTTATTCCTCCACTCCTATCATTTATGCTAACAATCCTTGTAATACAGATCCGAATAATCTACCTGATGAACCAGACTGCAATTATCCGGAAATGCTCGATATTTTATCAGATAAATATGATGATAAAAAAGGAACAGCAACTGCTGGATATCATCATCAGGTTCTTTGTATTGCTGAAAAAGCAGCAGCAAGCGATTGGGGTCAAAGATTCGTTAAAGACATTCTTTGCCAAATGGCAAACGATCTAAAAAACGGTCGAGGAAGCACAAGAGAACTGGACGAGCTCACCGCTTCGGTTCCTCCTTGGATAACTGTTATTCCGCCTTTTCCAATAAAAACTGGTGATCTTGGTTCTCTTGGTGCAGGAGGTTTTCACTTTTTCAGGGATTTACTTCCAGGATTTACTAGAGCAATTTGTGATGGCTCATACAATCTAAATGATCATGACAACTTTTTTAATGATGGTGTTGTTCCTTGCTTTGATGAGGTTGCTGAGTCTGAGGAAATGAGCCAATTGGCAGCCGATATAGCTCAAATATTGGTTCCTCAAGGTGCAGGACTGATGCGGGATTATTTGTTATCTCGAAGAGCTGATGGAACTCTGAATTGTAGTGGATTCACTGTTCAATCCTTTATTTCGGGTACAAATGAAAATTTGCTAGTTCAACGTAATCAAGAGATTAATTTATTATCTCTTAGCAAAGAACACCTTTTCTCTGAACAACTGGCTTCATCATCAACATTAAAAATTGAAGTAAACGATCTATTTTTCTTGCAAGTTGGGGGAGAATTTCAACTTAAAGTAACTGAAAATAACTCAGATGGTACAATTTCTGATTTAACATCTTCTGCAACAGGAACTCAGTATTTTGTTGTAGCTAATAATCAGGTATCTCAAATTTCAAATAATGGATTGCTATCTATCTTCAGTAGTAATTTTCCTCTTGCTATTTTTACACCTGTCTTATATGTAATTGCTCGAAATGGAAACAATTTTGGTATCGGACAATTTGCTATTCAAGATACTGATAATGACAGTGATGGACTAGCCGATTCTTATGAACGTAAAATTGGTCTAGATTCAAATATCTATAATGGTAAAAATTCGGATACTGATGAAGATGGGTTGAATGATTTTTATGAAGCCTTAATTTACTCAAATCCACTTGTTAAAGATACTGATGGAGATGGGGTTGATGATGGGGTCGAAGAACAAAATGATAGAGATCCTAGCAATCCAGATCCAAAAGATAATACACAAGGTGTTTGCGCCAAAGTCAAAATTCAAATTGACCAAGAAGCGGTAATGACCCGTTCCGCTTTCTTGGGTACACTCGAAATTGACAACGGTAACGCCAGCAACCTCGAAAATATCTCTGTTACGCTTCAAGTTAAAGATGCACAAGGGAATATTGTTAATGATCTTTTCGGTATCACCAACCCCATTCTCAAAAACATCATCGCCGTTGATGGTACAGGTATCCTCACAAAAGATGACCCCACAACTAGCGTAGATGAAGGTATTGGTTCTGCTCAATGGACATTTATTCCTACTAATCTCGCCGCACCAGAAACTCCAACCCAATACAGTATAGGCGGTACTCTCTCCTACCTAGAAAACGGCAAAACAGTAACAGTTCCCCTTCTCTCCACCCCCATCACCGTTTATCCCCAAGCGGAACTGTACCTCGACTACTTCCATCAACGGGATGTCTTCGCTGACGATCCGTTCACCGATGATATTGTGGAAACTTCCGTTCCTTACTCCCTAGCAGTATTAGTGAGAAACGAAGGTAAAGGTGAAGCCAAGAATTTAAAAATTACTTCCGGTCAACCGAAGATTGTTGATAATGAAAAAGGCTTATTAATTGACTTCCAAATCATTGGCTCCGAAGTCAATGGTACTGGTGTCAATCCTTCTTTAACCGTCGATTTGGGAAATATTCCAGCAGGGGAAACCGCCGTTGCTGACTGGTTACTCAAATCTTCCTTGCAAGGCAAATTCACCGACTACAAAGCCACATTTGAACATATCAATAGTTTAGGCAAATCTGAACTTTCCCTGATTAAAGATGTCAAAATTCACGAATTAATTCACCAAGTCCAAGTCACCCAACCCACTGATGACGGACTCCCCGACTTCTTAGTTAACGATGTCTTTGACGCGAACTTCACCCCCGATACCCTCTACTTCAGTCAGGGAGGAACCGCACTCGTCAAGGCTGTCACTAACGCCACCGCCGACGCATCTGCCACCCTCGACGACCTCAACGTGCAAATTTCTGCCACCGTTGATGCAGGTTGGAATTATTTCCGCCTTAATGACCCCAGTAATGCCCAATTTGACATTCAAAAGGTGCTACGTGCAGACGGTACAGAAGTCAAACTAGATAACATCTGGACAACAGACCGCACCTTCCCCGGTACAGGCCGCCCGAAATACGAGAATATTCTGCACCTTCTCGACTACAACGCCACTGCCGGAAGCAAAACGTACACGGTTATTTACACTCCTGGTGGCCCGACTGTCACCGATATTATCGACGTTAGCCCTGACCCCCGTTCCAATCCTGTCAACGCTATTACTGTTGATTTTTCGGAAGCCGTTAAAGCCAGCACCTTTGATATCAGCGATATCATCTTAACCCGCGACAACGGGACGAACCTAATTACTTCTGGTGTAGGAATTATTGCTCAGTCTGCTACCCGCTTCCAAATTACCGGACTCAATGACCTAACCAACCTTGATGGTAACTATCAACTCATCGTTAACGCTGCTGGAATTGCAGACATTAGCGGCAAATGGGGTACAGGTTCAGTTAGCGAAACTTGGATAAAAACAGCTACAGGTAATTCTGATACCACTCCGCCTGTTATTACCGATATTGTGAATCTGTTGGCCAATCCGCGCAATCAACCTGTATCTTCGCTGACTGTCAACTTATCGGAAAAAATTGACCTCAGCACCTTTACTTGGCAAGATATTACACTCGCCCGTAATAATGGTGCAAATTTAATTACTAATGTAGTTACAGTTACTGCCGTTAACGATACCACCTACCGCATCAATGGACTGAGTGGGTTAACAACAACAGATGGAACTTATACTCTTGCAGTTAACAGTAGCGGTATTCAAGATTTATCTGGTAATGCAGGTACGGGAACTCAATTAGAAACCTGGGTAATGGATACTGTTGCACCCAACGTTCCTAGTAATATTAATGCCACAGCGATCGCATCCCCAGCCAGCTTGCAAACAGCCTCGGCTAGTTTTGGTGTCCTCAACCAATACGGTCAAATTCGGGTAAACAGTACCTCTTTGACTGTAACTGGAGACTTAGCTGAAACAGGTTTGCGCGTTTCCCTAATTGATAAGGTTACATCCCAAAGTTTGGGACTAGCAACTGTCACAGGCACAAGCTTTAGTAGTAATATTCAACTTTTATCTCCTGGTAATAGAGATGTAGATGTTCAAGTGCAAGATGCCGCCGGAAACATTACTACTACTACTATTAGCTTGTTTGCAGATGTCATTAAACCTGCAATTACTGAATTCCTCAACATTCCCCAAAACTCTATTAACCCTGTCAGCTTTATAGATGTCCGCTTCTCCGAACAAATCAACCTTTCTACCTTTGATCGCACTGACATTACTCTCACCCGCAACGGTGAAAATATTACTCTCCTCGATACCGTATCCGTTGAATATCTTTCTGATACAACCTACCGTATCAATGGGTTAACCAACTTTACTACTACCCCTGGAACTTATCAATTACGGGTTGATGCAACTACGGTTCAAGATAGCGTGGGCAATAGTGGCGATGTAGCTAAGACAACTTCCTTCACAATTGCTGCACCTCCTACCCCTGGTATTACCGTAACCCAAAGTGGTGGTAGTACAGCAGTCACCGAAGGCGGTAACACTGACAGTTACAACTTAGTCCTGAAAACTCAACCGACTGCTGATGTCACTGTTACCCTAAATGCTGACGATCAAATTACCACTGATAAAACTACTCTCACCTTTACGCCCGATAATTGGAATCTTCCCCAAACTGTTACCATTACTGCGGTTAACGACACTACCCCAGAAGGTAATGGTAGTAGTGCGCTCGCTCACACTATTAGCAGTCTAGATCCCAACTACACTAATATCACCCTCCCCGATCTTGCTGTCAGCATTAACGATAACGATGCCGAGATTCACGGTCAGAAATGGCATGACATTGATGGCGATAGCGTGAAAGACGCAGGTGAACCAGGTTTACATTCTTGGAATATTTACCTCGACACTAACAGCAACGGACAACTCGATAGTGGCGAAACTTCTACTGTTACTGATAGTAACGGTAACTACAGCTTTACCGATCTGCGTCCTGGTATTTACACTGTTGCGGAAGTACAGCAACCAGGATGGAAACAAACCTTTCCTGGCGTGAACGTCACGACTACCAGCGCTGATATTCCCCTTTATTTCCCCAGCTTAGATATTATTCCACCTTCAGATAGCAATGAAGTTCAACTTAACTTTAGTGCGGCTAACTATATAGTCAAAGAAGACGGAACCGCAGTCACAGAAATTTGGGTAACTCGCACCGGAAACACCAGTAGTGCAGTCAGTGCAACACTGAGCTTTGTTGATGGTACTGCCAAAGGATGTGGGTGTGCCGCTAGTTCTGTCAATAATGATTTCAACAATATTCCCTTCACGATTACCTTTGCTGAAAATGAAACCAGCAAACTCATACCTGTTCAAAATTCCCTGTTAGGTAATTCCCATGCCATCAAGATTCGCAACGACAGCAAAGTTGAAGGAGACGAAGACTTTACAATTAAGCTGACCAACCCCACAAATGGCGCAACTATCGGCAATCAAGGCAGTGCCACTATTGCTATTATTGATGACGAAAACCCATCAGATACTACAGTAACGCCTCCTCTAGACACTCCTGGCACAACTCCAGGTTGGGGCGATACTAAAGCAACTTCCTTAATTAATCTTGATGATTTCCTAGCAGATCCTCGCTTTGCTAACATCAAAGGACAAGATTACAGCACCGTTATTATTGATACAGGGGCAGACTTAAATCATCCCTTCTTCGGCGCTGATGCCGATAATAACGGTATAGCCGATCGCGTTATCTACCAATACGACTTTGCCGATAATGATGCAGATGCGAGCGATCGCAATGGACACGGTTCCCACATCACTAGCATTGCCTCTCAAATTGCCCCAGATGCTAACCTAATTATTCTCAAAGTCTTTTCTGATAGTGGTTCTGGCAGCTTCTCCGACTTAGAAAAAGCACTACAATGGGTTGCTACCAATAGTGATACCTACAACATCGCATCTGTCAACCTTTCTCTAGGAGATAGTCAAAACTGGACAACAGCCACTTCTCGTTACGGTATCGGTGATGAATTAGCTGCTATAGCCGCCCAAGACGTGATTATCAGCGCTGCCGCAGGTAACAGCTTCTACCAATATGGCAGCACCCTTGGACTTGCTTATCCAGCCATAGATCCCAATGTTATAGCCGTTGGTGCAGTTTGGGCTGATAACTTTGGTGGGCCGAAAAACTTTGTTGGTGGTGCCATTGATTACACTACCAGTGCTGACCAAATTGCTAGCTTCTCCCAACGAGATCCCAACAAACTGGATGTATTTGCCCCAGGTATCATGATTACAGGTGCAAATGCTAATGGCAGTACTACTAATATGGGAGGAACCAGCCAAGCAGCAGCTTACATCACAGGCGTAGCAACTCTGGCGCAACAGATAGCACAAGAAAAACTCGGTCGGAAATTGACGGTTAACGAGTTTCGCAATCTTCTGGATACTACCAGTGCCATGATCAACGATGGTGATAACGAGAACGATAATGTCACCAACACTGGCAAAAATTACCCCCGCGTAGATTTATTCAAACTCGCAGAAGGTATCCTTAACTTCAGTGGTTCTACCCCAGATAACAATCCCGATCACCCAGGGAACAACAATGACAATGGTGGGACTACCACATCCGACAATACCCTCAATCAGGTTCACACCGTCAACCTAGCAGCAGGTCAAGTACGCATGGGAATTGATTTTGGCAACCAAAAGCTAAATGAAGCTCCAGTCGTTGCTAATCCAATTACCGACCAAAACGCTACTGAAGACGCTGCCTTAAGTTTTCAAATTCCTGCCAATACCTTCAGTGATGTAGATGCTGGGGATATCCTCACCTACTCTGCCACCTTAGAAAATGGTAATCCACTACCAACTTGGCTCACCTTTGATGCAACTACCCGTACCTTTAGTGGTACTCCCGTCAACGATGATGTTGGCAATCTCAATATCAAAATCAGTGCCACTGATCAGTCTGGGGTGACAGCTAGCGATGTCTTCCTACTCACCATTACCAACACTCCAGATCCTGGCACCCTTTCTTTCAACAACACTCACTTCAGCATCAAAGAAGATGGCACAGCAATTCAAGCTGTAACTATCAATCGCACTAACGGCAGTGATGGGATAGTTACCGCCAAACTTACCCTTACCGACGGGACAGCAACAGCAGGTAACGACTACATAAATACCCCAATTGAAATCCCATTTGCCGATGGAGAAATCAATAAAACTATTGTTATCCCCATCATCGAAGATACTCTTGCAGAAGGTGACGAAACGATTAATTTGGCGCTCGCTTCAACAACAGGCGGTGCCACCATAGGAACACAAAACATAGCCGTTCTGACCGTGCTAGACGATGACGGCGTGACCAAAAATGGCACTGCTGGTAATGACACCCTCACTGGCACTAATTACGACGACATCCTCAATGGCGGTAATGGCAACGACATCCTCAACGGTCTTGCCGGAAACGATATCTTAGATAGCGGTGCAGGCAACGACACCCTTGACGGTGGTGGGGGTGACGACACGCTTAAAGGTGGCACTGGTAACGATATCTACCTGGTTGACAGCACCAGCGATACTACTACTGAAGCACTCAACGCCGGAACTGATACCGTAAAATCCACTATCAACTGGACTAATTCCGACAACGTAGAAAACTTAATCCTCATAGGCGACACTGCCCTAATCGGAACTGGAAACGCCCTGAACAACACCCTTACAGGCAATAGTGCCGATAACCTTTTGTCCGGTGCTGATGGCAATGATCTCCTCAATGGAGATGCAGGCAACGACACGATAGATGGAGGCGCAGGCATTGATACCCTAAACGGAGGTATTGGTAACGACAGTATCGTTGGTTCTGATGGCAACGATCTTCTCAATGGGGATGCAGGCAACGACAGCTTAACGGGTGGATTAGGCAATGACACTTACACCGTCGATAGCCAACTCGATACTATTTTAGAAGACCTCAATGCTGGTACAGATACCGTTAATTCAAGCGTTAGCTTTTCTTTAGCTGACAATGTAGAAAATTTAATTCTTACCAGTGATGGTGCGAAAGCAGGTACAGGAAATGCCCTCAATAACACGATCTCTGGTAACAGTATCGATAACATTTTATCTGGTGGAGCAGGCAACGATACGCTCAAAGGACTTGACGGCAATGACATCCTTGAAGGTGGATCTGGAAATGACCTACTTGATGGCGGTGTTGGTGACGACACTCTGACGGGTGGTATCGGCAACGATATTTATATTGTTGATAGTGCTAGCGATACCCTTGAAGAAGATGCTGCGGCTGGCACCGATACCGTCAAAACCGTAATTAGCTGGATTTTAGGAGATAACTTTGAAAGCCTCATCCTGACGAGTAACGTCGAAATTAATGGTACAGGCAACGCACTATCCAACAAAATTACAGGTAATACTGGCAATAATATCCTGACCGGGAACGATGGCAATGACGTTCTCAATGGTGGTACTGGTACAGATACCCTTATTGGTGGATTGGGTAACGACGTTTATGTTGTGGACAATATTGCTGATGTAGTTAATGAGGAACTCAGCACTGGTGGTGTTGATACAGTACAGTCTTCTATCACTTGGGCATTGGCAGATGGCTCGAATCTGGAAAACCTCACTTTAATTGGAACTACAGCCATCAATGGCACTGGTAACAACCTCAATAACTCCCTCATAGGTAATACTGCTACCAACACCCTTGATGGGGGAGCAGGGAATGACATCCTCAACGGTGGTACAGGTATTGATAGCTTAATTGGTGGTGCTGGGAACGACACCTATGTTGTAGATAATGCAGGAGATATCGTCAGTGAAACTTCTACCCTCGCTCCTGAGATTGATACAGTACAGTCCTCCATCAACTACACATTGGGAGCTAACTTAGAGAAACTAACTTTAACTGGTACTGCGGCAATCAATGGTACAGGCAATGCACTATCCAACACCATTACTGGTAATACTGCTGCCAACACCCTTGATGGGGGAGCAGGGAATGACATCCTCAACGGTGGTGCTGGTGCTGACACCATGATTGGAAATGCTGGGAATGATACTTACATTGTAGATAACGCACAAGACATTACTACTGAGGCACTTAACGAGGGTACTGACACCGTTCAATCGAATATTACTTGGACAGTTGCAGATAACTTAGAGAACCTAACTTTAACTGGCACGGCTGCTATCAATGGCACTGGCAACGAACTATCCAACAGCATCACGGGTAATGCTGCTGCCAATATGCTTACAGGTAACAGTGGTATTGATACCCTAACGGGTATGGCTGGAAACGATATCCTTGTTGGAGGTTTCGGTAATGATCTCCTTACTGGCGGTACTGGAACCGATAGCTTCCGTTTCAACGCGGCTAATGAGGGTGTAGACACTATCAAAGATTTCACCGTCGCTCAAGGTGACATTATCCAAATTTTGGGTACTGGTTTTGGTGGTGGTTTAGTTGCGGGTACCCTATCAGCTAATATGTTTGGATCAGGTGCTGGGGTATCTGCACCAACAAATGGCGATCAACGGTTTATTTACAACACGACCAATCGTAATTTGTTCTTTGATGCTGATGGCAATGGAAGTGGTTTTGCCACAACTCAAATAGCGACTCTTACTGGGGCTGTGGGACTGAGCAATACTAATATTGTTGTTATCTAAAACCCTTGACTGAGTTACCCAATTGATAACTGCGATCGCACATCTTCTAAAACCGCAGGCGCTGACGGGGTTGTCACCCCGTCACCGATCATATCTGTTTAGAATTAACCAACCAACTCAATCAATGAAGGGGGCTTGGAGGAACTCCCCCAACAAGCAATGCTGACACTATATACTTTTGGCGAATCAATTAAAGAATTGCGGATGATATAACGAGTTCGCTGAAAATGTTTTATTGCTATAAATGCGGTACTTTCTGGAGTTAAAGAAATTCGGATAGCGATTGATACTGCAACCGAAAAACGTAAAAAGCACAATCAACGCACAATCTTATTTGTTGATGAAGTTCACAGATTTAATAAATCTCAGCAAGATAGCCAAATTATCGCTCCTTCCAAATTGTTGGTGAGATAATTTTGGCATCGCCATCGTCTAAATAAAAATTATATACTGGTTCTCCCGAAACTTCGCACCGCAAAGGTTCAATTATTTTAGTGAAAGGGTTCCAAACGGCTATGACTTCACGTTGAGCTTTTTTGCGAATAAGTGAGCATTGAATATGTACCGTAGGTAAATAGATAATCATAGCACTGTGCAAATAAGCTTCTACCCTCATGGCATAACGCTCTTGTACATCTGCTAGCTTTCTATCTAACTCTCTATGTGTTGCTTCAATTCGTGCTAATTCCTTTTGTTTATCTTCTCCTTCTAATTGCTTAAATTCAAGTTTGGAGCGAATTTCTTGAGCTATAGTGCCGTAATAATTTTTCAGCCTTTCTTCGTCCCTAGCTCTAGCTCTATTTAACTTGGCAGACCAATTTTCTAAGTCAGTTTTAATTAATTGAGTTGAAGTTTGTTCGATTAAATTTGACAATTCCTCCTCTGCCATCATGGGTGGATGATTGGTGTTGTCCACAGGTACGATATCAGACTCCCACAACAAAGCATCTCCGATGTCTACTGGCGTAACTTTGGTTAAGTCGTTGATAATAAAAGAAACCATGCCAATTCTTTTTTCATCTGCCTCTGCTGTATAAGCAACATGACACCAAAGATAGCGTGTGGTAGCAGGTTTGGCATTTAAATAACGAAGTAAACCATTTTGAGGAGCAATTTTTTGAAGTAATAATTTATCGAACCCTGTTGTTTTTAAGTAACCATTATATTTAACTTCTAAGGCAGTAACAGCCCCTCTAATTTGGAGGAGTGCGCCAAATCTTTTCAGAAGTTCTGAATGATAAGTAACAAAAGAACTATTAGGAATATCGGCTCTGGTACTGAAGGTAACTTCTTCACCTACGTCCAGGATTTTAGCAATATTTTCAGTTAATAGTACGCTGAGGGAGTGGTTTCCGGCTGGTTCTACTATGCCATCGTGTAGTGAGACAAGTTGAGCTAGTGTAGAAAGAATAGGATCGTCAATCATCGGCTAGCAACCTAAGATGGGATAACAGTAATGGCAGGGGGCAGGGGGCAGGGAGCAAGGGGAAATATGAGCAGTCCAAAGTGTTCCGATGCCAGACTGATAGCCAATCAGACAAGATTTTTTGGTGATGAATTTTGACATTAAGCTTCAAATTCTTCTCCAAAAATTTGCTCATCTAGTTCACTGGTTTCTCGATATTGATCTTTGGCTTTTACTAACTCATCTGCTAGTTGACCAAAGGCTGTATTCAGTTCAGCTTGGGATTGATTTTTTAGCCAAATATCCATGACTACCTCGCTAAAATCAAATTCATCATCTACCTGACCTAATATTGTCTCTATTTCACCAACGACTAATTCAAACATATTGATTTTATCGTGTAATATACCTAAAATATATTCTTCAATGCTGCCTTGAAGACAGAAATTAAAAATAAAAACATCCTGTGTTTGTCCAATTCGATGAATTCTGCCAATGCGTTGTTCAATCTTCATGGGATTCCAAGGCAAGTCATAGTTGACAATTGCATTGGCAAACTGGATGTTACGTCCTTCCCCACCTGTCTCAGATGCCAGCAGCACGGGTACGTTATCTTTAAAAGCTGCAATGGCAGCATCTTTCTGATTTAAGGACATATCTCCCAAAAATTCTGCAAATGGGATACCTGCTGACTCTAAAGTTGAGGCTAAATAGGAACTGGTGGCTCTATGGGTGGTAAATACTATGGTTTTCTGTTTGGATTGTTTTAACAAGTCCACTAAAGCTTTAGCTTTTTCTACTTGTTTAATTTGAGCAGCGCGTTTAGTCAATGTTTTTATTTCATCGCTGGGTAATCTTTTAGCAAGGTTCTTGAGAGATTCTGCTAAGGCGCGACTTGAAGAACCCGCTCGCATTAACAAATTAGTGCGGGAAAATTTATCTAGGCTTTGTTGTGAGCGTAAGTATTGAGTTAAGTCCTGATACAGTTTTTGTTCTGTAGTTGAAGGAGTAACAGTGATGGTAGTAGCGAAGCGTTTGGGTAATTTGACATCTACAAGAGAGCGGGTGTTGCGTATCATCACTTCACGCATCAACTGACGCAGCTTCTCTGGGTTTTTGGGAACTCGTCCATTTTTGGAGGAAACATATTCTTTTTTGAAAGCTGCTTCAGTTTGCAATAATCCTGGTTTGAGGAGGGTTAAGAGATTAAATAATTCCACCAGAGAGTTTTGTACTGGTGTGGCGGTGAGCATTAAAATAAATCGTTTGTTGAGGGCGTTAACGAGTTTCCAGTTGAGGGTAGAGCGGTTTTTGAGGTGGTGGGCTTCATCGACGATGACTAAATCCCAGTTTCTCTTGGTGACGTAGGGAAAATGTTTAGATGATTTGGCAGTGTTAAGAGAGGCAATAATTCTAGAGTTTGATGTCCAGAAATCTTCAGTATTTTCTTGCAGTTGCTTGGAGTCGGTGGTAACGGTATCGATGTTGAATTTATCAGCTAATTCTAGTTGCCATTGGGAGACAAGGGATGCTGGGGTTAAAACCAGTAAGGATTGAATTTGACCTCTGGCGATGTATTCAGCACAAATAAGTCCGGCTTCGATGGTTTTTCCCAGTCCCACTTCGTCGGCAAGTAAGGCACGTCCTCCTAGTTGTCTAAGAACTTTTCTAGCGGTTTCGATTTGATACCAATGTTTGTCTATTTTACTTAGGGTAGGCAGACATACGAGTTGGTCGTAATCTGCCATTAAGGATAGTTGGAATAAGTCTCTGCGAGCTTGGTAATATTTGATGGGGTCAGCTTGCCCGGTATGGAGCGCAGCTAAGGCTTCTGAGTGGGTAAATTTGAATGAGTAGAAATTATCCATAAAGGTCTTTTTTTTCCTAAATTGAATGAGCTTACTTCTGTAGATGCTACCCTCAGTTTTAGTTCTTTATCAAAATTGCACATGGGTAGCCAGTCAACCGCCAAAACCATTTTTCTTCTCGCCTCGATGGTGGGTTGGCTCATTGTAGGTGCGGCGCTGATGTATCTCTTTCCACTACTTGCCGACCAATTATTATCCTCTGAACTAACTCATCAATGGATGAAGACCCTGAGTGGGAGTGCTTATAATCCTATGCTCGCGATTATATGTGGCGGCATTGTCTTGGCTGTTACTGTGTTGGCTAACATCATCTGGCATCAATACTTTGAAGGAAAGATTTAGAGCCAAAATGCTTAAAGGATTCATTTCAACCTGAGTTCAAAAATACAAAAATTTATCCAACAGTAAAAGGTTAAAATTCAAGATTTTTACTTTTTGAGAATAGGAAAATATTTGCCTGAGTAAATTATATGGAAACAAAACAAACCACCGGATGATGTAGCAGATGTAATGCTCATGTTAGCCTCACAAGGAAAGTATCAACAGGAAGATTTAACGGCTCAGGTATGCAAATAAAAGATAGTGTCGTGATAGTGACTGGGGCTTCTTCAGGAATTGGATTATCTACAGCACACCTGCTACAAGAACAAGGTACCAAAGTGGTTCTAGCGGCTCGATCAGTAGAAAAATTGACTGAAATTGCCCGTGAATTACCGGATAGTTTGGTTGTCCCTACAGATATGACAGATTTCCAAACTATTAAAGACATGGTACAGAAGACAGAATCACATTATGGTCGAATAGACGCATTGATAAATAATGCTGGCAGAGGATATGAAGCAACTATAGAAGAGATTGATCCAGAGACATTTGAAAGGCTTTATCGGCTAAATGTACTTGGCCCTGTAATTGCCATGCAACAAGTGATTCCGATTATGCGTAAACTTGGTGGTGGTGCGATCGTTAATATTAGTTCTGGTACTTCTTTGATGAAAATCCCAGCTTATGGTGCATACTCATCATCAAAACGAGCATTAAATGGCTTAAGTTTGACAGCAACAGCAGAATTAGCCGCAGATAATATTAAGGTAAGTCTTGTGTATCCTGCACTTACAGCAACTAATTTTGGTGTCAATAAAATTTTATCTAATTCATCGGCAGGGCAAGACTTAAAGGACAGACCTGCAACGGATTACTCTGATGGTGACACACCAGAATATATTGCCCAAATCATTTTAAAAGCATTGGTAGAAGGAGAAGCCGAATATTTCGCTCATGAGAGAATGAAACAGTTAGGTAGCTAGTCGACGTAGATCTTAAAAACAGGTCGTATTAATTACATCAATCTGCCTTGAGACGAAGGCTGATGTCTACTCATAAGCTAAAAGGGTTTGTATTTAACAGGCAGGGTTTTTTTCTTAAAACTTAGGCAATTGCGACAGCTTACAAAACTAATTTGAGTGCAGGTGACACAATTAATGTCTAATTCAATTAATCAACAAATCTTACTCAAAAGCCGCCCAGTTGGGGAACCACAAGAAAGTGATTTTGCTATTGTTGAAGCTCCCATTCCAGAGCCAGGGGAAGGCGAAGTTCTCAGCAGGACAATCTATTTATCACTCGACCCATATATGCGCGGTCGTATGAGCGATCGCAAATCTTATACTACTCCAGCAGAATTAGGTTCGGTGATGGTTGGTGGTACAGTCAGCCAAGTGGTGAAATCCAATCATCCGCAATTTTCCGCCGGAGATTTTGTGCTTGGTTATGACGGTTGGCAAACATACAGTGTATCAAATGGCAAAGCTTTGCGTAAACTTGACCCCTCCTCCGCACCGATATCATATTCGTGCTTGCATAACTGGAATGCCTGGAATGACTGCTTATTGTGCGCTACTTGAGATTGGGCAACCCCAAACAGGTGAAACAGTTGTTGTTTCTGCCGCTTCTGGAGCAGTCGGTTCTGTAGCTGGTCAAATTGCTAAACTCAAGGGTTGTCGGGCAGTAGGGATAGCTGGAAGTGATGCCAAATGCGATTATGTAGTTCAAGAATTAGGGTTTGATGTTTGTATTAACCGCAAAACTCAAGACTTAAAGGAAGCACTAACGACTGCTTGTCCTAATGGTATTGATATTTACTTTGATAATACGGCAGGTTCAATTTTAGAAGCTGTGTTGCAGCAGATTAATTTAGGGGCAAGAATCCCCTTGGTTGGTTTAATTTCAGAATATAATGCACAAACCCCACCACCTGGACCTAATTTGATGCCTCTGTTGGTCAAACGAGCTTTAATTAAAGGTTTTCTAGTTGGTGATTACCAAAACCGTCAGGTAGAGTTCATTGATGATGTTTCTCAATGGTTGCAAGAAGGTAAACTCCAGTATAAAGAAGATATTGTAGAGGGGTTAGAAAATACTCCTAGTGCTTTCATCGGTTTACTGCAAGGGAAAAACTTTGGTAAGCTGATTGTTAAAGTTAGTGATGATCCGACACGATGAGCGTGCAAAAGCGATCGCTAAGTACGCATCAAATCAACTTTGTATCTCACCAAGTACGGAATAACCGCAATTACAGAAATTACTTATTGGCCGAGCTTGGTTCTGTCAGATGATGATGTAGTTCGGCGTTGAGAGTATCTGGCAATATCTTACTAACATTGCCTTGAATTTGAGTCATTACCGAACCAGCAATTACTGCATCTTTGCCTGCCATCAATGCCTCAAATCCTTGCTTGGCAACAACAGCTGGATCATCGTTTTTCTTGGCACCTACTTTGGTCTCATCCATCCCAGCGCGGTGGAAAAAATTAGTATCTGTTGGCCCAGGCATGAGTGATGTTACACTCACCCCTGTATCCTTCAACTCGTTGCGAATCGCTTCGGCAAAGGAGTGGATGAAGGCTTTGGATGCGGCGTATACTGCTTCAAATGGGCCCGGCATGATCGCTGCAATTGATGAAGTAAACAGAATACGACCCTGACCGCGTTCAACCATATCCTTCACCACCCGTTTTGCTAGGTGAACTGATGAAACAACATTGAGGTTAATCAGATTGAGTTCGTCTTTGAGATCGGTTTCTCGAGCAAATTCGCCGCCAACACCTACACCAGCATTGATGGCGATCGCTTCTACAGGGCGTCCAGTTGCTTTTATTTGACTGTAAAGTGCTTCCACCCCCTCATAAGTTGCCAGATCTGCTTGAACGGTTTCAACTTTAGCACCTAGTTCCTCAAAGTCTTGAGCTGCTTGATTAATAGTGGCTCCAGTTGCTGTCACCAAAAGATCGAAACCATTTTGGGCAAACTGAAGAGCTAGTTCATAACCGATGCCATTGGAAGCTCCTGTTACAACAGCTAAGGGTCGTGTTAACAAATCATTCATCACTATCTAAATCTATATAGCTACTTCATGCTGCTCTGGAACACTAGAACAAAACCAGAGGATTATCATGAATTATGTACTTCAATCCGATACTAAAAAGGAAGGTGAGTGATTGCGTCCTCAAGAGTGAGATATCACTAGATATGGTAGTAAGAATAGCAAGGACGACATCACTACTCGCTTGCAGGATTTTTCAATTCCAGCCAACCTTTTATTACTAAATTAGCCTGCTCAACGGCAATATTTGGTAATCAATAGTCAAAATTTGTTAGTGTGGCATTAGGCTAAGAAATTGCCACAATAATTTATTATTTATCAAAAAATATTGTGAGCGTAATTAGAGTACATAACCAGGCATTTCTATGATTTCAATAAAATTAAACTTTATTGAGAAATCAGATAGCGTTTAGCCGCCATCAGTAGATAGGAAATTATAACCTAGAGAAGATAAAGTGCGATCACTTCTACAAGAAAACATCTTCTAGCTCATTGCTGTTCTAATTAAAAAATTTATATGTCAATATTTAAATTCCATAAAAAGTTGAGACTAACTCTGATTACTTTGGTCGGTGTTTTGGCGATCTTTATCCACTGGCTGATGGCATCAGCACTGCCAACTATAGAGTCAAAATCTGCTCAAACTTTTGAAGCAGTTTGGCAAACAGTTAATCATAAATTTTATGACCCTAATTTCAATGGTGTCAATTGGCAAGCAATGCGGTCTAAGTATGCCCCTCAAGTTAAACCCAATCAATCGACTGCACAACTAGCGATAACAATCAATCAAATGCTTGAGGAGTTACAAACTTCTCATACTCACTTTTATACTTCTTTAGAACCAGCTTACTACCAAATTTTAGGCATCTTTGCTCCAAAATCTCCTCAATTACGTCAACAATTGTCTTCAGTTCTCCCTCAAGGAAAAATTGAATACAGTGGAATTGGCATCTTTACTAAAGACATTAATAGCAAAACTTTTATTAGCGCTATTCTTAATGGCAGTCCAGCAGAAAAAGCAGGACTGATGGTAGGCGATCGCATCATCAGTGTTGATGATAACTTATTCGAGCCAATTCAATCTTTTCAAGATAAAGCTGGAAAAACAGTCAAGCTAGTAATCGAACGTTCCCCTAATACTCAGCAGACAATCGAGATTCTACCGAAAATGCTCGATGCTACAAAAATGTTTGTAGATGCAATGAAGGCTAGCGTCCAGGTGATAGAAGGAGATGACAAAAAAATCGGCTATGTTCACATTTGGTCTTATGCTAGCGATGAGTATCAAGCACAGCTTGAGGAAGAGTTAATTTACGGTCGGCTCAAAAATGCTGATGCCTTAGTACTGGATTTGCGTGAAGGCTGGGGAGGTGCAACACCTAACTATCTCAATATTTATACAGCGCAAACTCCAACTGTTACAAGCATTGGTCGTAATGGTAGACGCTATACGTACCAATACCATTGGGATAAACCAGTAGTGATGTTGGTAAATGAGGGTTCTCGTAGTGGTAAGGAAATTCTTGCTTATGGCTTTGAGAAATACAAAATTGGTACAGTTGTGGGTACTAAAACTCCTGGGGCGGTTGTTGCTGGTAGCGCCTTTTTAATGCCGGATGGTAACTTACTTTATTTAGCTGTTGCTGATGTCTACGTTGATGGAAATCATCGGCTAGAAGGTTTTGGGGTGACACCAGATGTGGTTGTGCCATTCTCTGTAGAATATGCTCGCGGAGCAGATCCCCAAAAACAAAAAGCAATTGAAGTAGCGCTAGCCGCAGCTAAAGCTGCGTAAACAAGTAAGCTATTAAACCAATTAATTAGTATTAACCTTGATCCTCAATGCTATTAGGTTTGATCGTCAACAATGTACAAAAATTTTATTGCCTTTTTTGCTAGTTTAATTTAGTCGCTTGTTGACATTATAAAAACATAGAAAATTACTAATTTATTCTATCTTTAAGAGGAGGTTATTATGAAAAAAATCAATATTTCTACGACCGGGCTACTCCTTAGCCTGATCACCTTGGTTGCTTGTACTACAAAACCACAAGCAAAATCAACTTTCCTTGAAGGCAATACCTCTTCTGAGCAATCTGGCACTTCATCTACACAAGCAGTCGCGCAGGAAACAGCTTGTACTTTAGTTAGAAACGGCTTTGGTACGCAGGGACAAGTTAAGTTGCGTGTTGAAGAAGTAGCCACTGGGCTAGAAGTACCTTGGGGAATCGCCTTTTTACCCAATAAAGATATGCTGGTAACAGAACGTCTAGGGCGCGTCCGACTTGTACGCCAGGGTAAGCTCGAAACGCAGCCTGTGGCAACAATTAATGTCAGCGATCGTGGTGAAGGGGGATTACTGGGTATTGCAGTACATCCCGATTTTGCGAATAACCGATTCTTTTATGTGTATTACACGGCTAGTAGAAATGGTTCACCTGTAAATTTAGTAGAAAGATGGCGGCTGGCTCAGGATGGGTTGAGTGCAAAGAGCGATCGCATTATCCTTGACAATATTCCAGTTGCTCGCTTTCACAATGGTGGTCGTATTCGTTTTGGCCCAGATCGTATGCTTTATATTGGCACTGGCGATGCGCGATCACCCAATCTGTCCCAAAACCCTAACAGCCTAGCAGGTAAAATTCTGCGGGTCACACCAGATGGACAAGTACCATCAGATAACCCATTCCCAGGCAACCCGGTATATATCAGTGGAATTCGGAATACTCAAGGGTTTGATTGGTTAGATGATTCAACACTCTGGGTGACAGATCATGGCCCCAGTGGTGAATTAGGCAGAAGTGGACATGACAAAGCTAGTGTAGCCAAAGCTGGCGATAATCTTGGTTGGCCTACTATCTACCGTTGTGAATCTAAACAAGGATTAGTAACACCATCAATTGTTTGGCAACAGGCCTTGCCTCCTGGAGGCACAGTTATTTATACCGGAAATTCAATTCCTGAATGGAAAGGCAGCTTAATCATTGCCACCCTACGTTCTGAGCATTTGCAACGGGTTGTTTTCAATCCCCAATTTCCTCAACAGGTACAGCGTCACGAGGTGTATTTACAAGGTGAGTACGGAAGGCTCAGAGACGCAGTTATGGGGCCAGATGAGGAATTATATGTAACTACAAGTAATTGTGATGGTCGGGGAAACTGTACACCACAAAAGGACAAAATTCTGCGTGTTACCCAGTAACAATGTCACTTTCTTTATAGTCACATTTACTTTTCAGGCTTAAGATAGGTAGGACGAGAAACAAGCTTTAGCCTGTTTCTCCCTACAGATCTTTTAACTGACATATAATCATGTTGGATTTGTGGTACAAAAATGCTGTGATCTACTGCATCGATGTTGAAACCTACATGGATGCAAGCGGCGATGGCATTGGTGATTTTTTAGGACTAACCCAGCGATTAGACTATCTTGCGGGCTTGGGAGTGACCTGCATTTGGTTAATGCCATTCTATCCTTCTCCTAATAAGGATAATGGCTACGACGTGACGGATTATTACAACGTCGATCCTCGCTTGGGAACACTAGGCGATTTTGTGGAATTTACCGTTCAGGCACGCGAACGTGGTATGCGAATACTGGTTGACTTAGTAGTTAACCACACATCCACGCAACATTCCTGGTTTCAAGCAGCTTGCAAAAACAACAACTCAAAGTACTGGAACTACTATCTGTGGTCGAAACAGAAACCCAAGGATATTAAGGAAGGAATTGTCTTTCCTGGCTTTCAAAAAAGTACTTGGACATATCACCCAGAAGCAGAAGCTTATTATGCTCATAGGTTTTACGATCATCAAGCAGACTTAAATATTACTAATCCTGAAGTTAGGGCAGAAATTCAAAAAATTATGGGTTTCTGGTTAGCTTTAGGCGTATCTGGGTTTCGGATTGATGCTGCACCATTCCTGATTGAAATGCAGCAAGCTGACAATATCTGTGAAATTGTAGACGATCCGATTGTCTATATTGAAGAACTCCGTAAATTTCTTTCTTGGCGACAGGGTAATGCCATTTTGTTAGCAGAAGTGAATGAACTTCCTGAAGAACAAAGTCGCTATTTTGGTAATGGTAATAGGATGCAGATGCTGTTCAATTTTTGGGCAAATCAGCATCTATTTCTGGCTCTTGTTCAGGAAAAAGCTGCACCACTGATTGAGGCATTAGCAAGATTACCCAAAATTCCCGAAGTTGGTCAGTGGGCAAATTTTATTCGTAACCATGATGAGTTAACACTAGATAAACTTTCTGACGCTCAACAACAGGAAATTGCCGGTGCGCTAGCACCAGACAAAGAAAAAATGTGGATTTTTGGTCGCGGTATCCGCCGCCGCTTTGCTCCTATGATTAACGGCGAGCCACGGCGACTAAAGCTGGCTTACAGTTTACTGCTAACTTTACCAGGTACTCCTGTAATTAATTACGGTGAGGAACTGGGTATGGGTGATGATTTATCTTTACCAGAACGTCATCCGGCTCGTACACCTATGCAGTGGTCGAGCGAACCAAATGGTGGTTTTTCAACTGCTCCCTCGGATAAGTTAGTGCTGCCAGTTATCGCTGAAGGGGAATACAGTTATAAGCACTTAAATGTTAGTGTACAACGCCGCGATCCGGAGTCGCTGCTTAACTGGATGGAGCGAGCCATCCGTATGCGGAAGGAATGCCCTGCATTTGGTTGGGGGAAATGGGAAATTCTAGAAACAGGGCATGAAAACGTGTTTGCCCACCGTTGTGAGTTCAATGGTGAAGTAGCGATCGCTGTTCACAATCTATCTTCTGAGCCAAGTCATGTATCATTAACGCTCAAAAATGATCGAGGCAGCTATTTGGTTGACTTATTTGAAGACCAGCCCGATGAAAAGGTTTTAAAGACTTCACAAAATATCCAACTTGCGGCTTATGGCTATCGTTGGTTTCGAGTCAGACACTAGATTGTTTGCCCTTTTTAGTTAAGCATTTTTAGGCATATCATGACAGCCAGTTTCAAAGTTGTCTTAAACTATTTAAAAGTTTTTCTAATCACCAGTCACCAGATCCACAACCACAATTTTTGGTGGAAATGCGTTATTGATCGCTTCAGAAAGTAAATCCATCTAATGATTAGTATTGTCTAGTATTTCCCATGCTAGCGTCGAACAAACAGGGGGATATGATGGCTTTGTTCCGACCGAAGCGATGACAATTTCTGCAAACAGTAGTCGGCGCAGGTGTCGTAACTTTATTGGGCTGTAATCAACAAAAATTAGCTTGAACAAAAATACTGAGAGTACAAACAGATGGAGAACAAAGCATCGGTAATTCTACTGTAGTCACTTCTTGGGAATTTATGTTTATACGACGAATGGCATGATTATTAGTGTCTGCAATATAAAGATAATTACAGACAAATGTTAAACCAGATGGTTCGGAAAAATAGACATCTTTACCAATACCATCTTGTAATCCAGCTTTACCACTTCCACAAAAAGTTTGGCACTCTCCAGTAGTTGGGTTAACTTGTTTGAGTTTATTGTTGTACGTATCTGTTACCCAAAGATAACCTACACCATAAACTATTCCTAAACAGTGTTGCAATCTCACATCATCACCAATACCATCAACATCACCAAAGTCAAAAAGTTGACCGCTACCGCAAATAGTACGCACTACGGGAAAATCTCCTAGGGTAACTGCATGGAGAGAACTTGTTTCACTATCTGCAATAAATAATTCATCCCCGTTGGTGGTAATACCACTGGGTTAGGCCATGCTCGAACTACGTATTGTTCCCAAATGTAGCGATCGCTATCTACTATAACTGGATGCGTAATTTCATAGCGCCAAACTGCCAGTTTTACGCTATCTGGATGTTGTTCCTGCTCAAATTTAGCACTGTGAACACCAATAATACTTAGATAATCGCTGTATTTGTGTTTTAAATATTTGAGATCAGGAATAACGTGCAAGCAGTTAATACAACCTTTTGTCCAGAAATCTAAAATAACGATTCGTCCGCGCAGAGATTTAATTGATAGAGGGCGATGGCAATTTATCCACGTAAAATTTTCAGGTAGTTCTGGCGCTCTGATATTAGCCATTTTTATCAAATTCAATATAATCTACCAGTCCATACTGCTTTCGCTAATTCATGCTACACCAGCAAGTATAGCCCACTCATGTAGTATACACTTGACAATTTGTAGTATTTAGCATTACAACTGTAATAGCGATACTACATACTAAAGCACGGATGAACTAAAATCATCGCACTTTGTATTTATTGCTAAAGATAATTCAATTTTCAACATGGAGGTAAATTCTCATAATGTTCGTACAACTATGCCTAAAAACTTATTCATCTGTAAAAACCTATTTAGACAAGTGCTTGTGGTATGAGCGAACATCGTTTGAGCGAAATTGTGATTGAACGCCCTCGACATGGAATGAGAATCAGTTCTACGAGGTTGAAAGGTGTTAAGAAAACTCTGGACAAACTTACTGTAGAAGCAACTGAAGATGGGCTATTTAACCCTTACCTCATTAAAGTTAGAAATGGCTCTAAGTATTTATCAGATCATCTAGGACCACTGCGTCGGTTCTTGCGTTCAAAAGTAGGACAGCCTTGGAATGATGTTTATAGTGAACTGTGCCAGAGACTCAATCCTAATACGATTGCAGGAAAGCATGTAATCGATCATTTGTGGGACTATGTTGAGCGTCACGTAGAAATTATTGATGGTATTCCATACAGCAAACCTTACTGGATTTCTCGAACTCAATTAATTAGCAGCTATCGAGACAAATTTTACGTTCATCCATTAACCGGAATTCTTTGTACTGTTGAGAAATCATCTCGTGTTTCCAGGCAACAAGACCAACCAACTAATGTGGTAATCATTGATGACTATCATCAATATCATCAGATCAATGATATTTGGTATCTCATCACTTTTGAGGATTTTCCACCTCCACCAACCGAGTATGTAAATGATGTTCTTAGAGGTTTGATTTACCGACAGACAGCAACATATGTAAGAGGGAAGAGGATTTATGCTGTCAGCAAGCGACAGTGCAATAAAAAGCAAATTCGCTGGATTTTAAATCAACTTGCTCAACCATAAAAGGTTTCCTAATTTCTAGAATAAATGGGTTCATCAAGCACTATAATAGCGGTTGCTATTTGGTATTTACTCCACTATGTCAAAAGCGATCGCTCAACTTACGTGAAGAAATCCAATTTAACGCGCTTCGTGATTGCGATCGCTCTAGTCGCACTTTTATTAGGAGGGTCGCACCCTAAAAGTTTTTCACCATTATCAGCTATATCTTTAAGGGTACGACTAAAAATTTGGGGAGGCTAAAATGCAACTGCATAAATTCTCAAATAGCAAAATATTTAGCGATCGCACTTCTACTTACTTGCTCCAACATCAAGCAGAACATAATTTATTATTAGGCATCACAAATACGTTGGTATCCGATCCAGACCGTTATTTGAAACCGCCTTTTTTAGCAACTGTTGATGCACAAGATAGCATTGTTGCAGTTGCCATACAAACACCTCCTTATAAGTTAGTGCTATCAAAAGTTAAAGAATTAGATGCTTTAAAGTTGATAGCAACATATTTATCTCAAAATCACAAAAGTTTACCAGGTGTCAGTGGATTAGTAACAGAATCCCAAAGCTTTGCCCAAATCTGGCAAGAGTTAACAGGGCAAACTTATCAATTAACAATGCAACTACGGATTCATCAACTCACATCTGTACAACCTGTAGCAACAGCTAAAGGATGTCTGAGACTTGCTACCTTCATTGATCGCGCATTTCTACTTGAATGGTTCAAAGATTTTGTCGATGAAGCAGTTGCATCCTCCCTTGAGGATGCGGAAAGATTTATTGATTACTCAATCAGGAAACAAACGTTATTTGTTTGGGAAAACTCAATCCCTGTATCATTCGCTTGTGGGAGTTTATCAGCAGGATATGCGGCGAGAATTGGGCCAGTATACACGCCTCCACAGTATCGCCGTCAAGGATATGCCACTGCGTGTGTTGCTGCATTAAGTCAACATTTATTAGATCGAGGATGCGATAGTTGCTACTTGTTTACCGACTTGGCAAACCCTACATCTAATCATATTTATCAAGAAATCGGTTATCGTCCAGTTTGCGACTGGCACGATTATTCGTTTATTTAGAAAAGCTTTTTTACTAAGTTAGCAGATGTGTATGACAAACTTAAACCAATATGAATATTATCTAGTTCTAGATTTAGAAGCTACCTGCTGCGATCGAGGCACTATCAAAAAGCCAGAAATGGAAATCATTGAGATTGGAGCCGTGATGGTAGAAGCAGCCAATCTAACAATTGTTGATGAATTTCAAACTTTTATCAAACCTATTCGTCATCCCATACTTACTGATTTCTGTAAATCGTTAACCTCAATCACTCAAGCACAGGTAGATCAAGCTCCTCTATATGTTGAAGCGATCGCACTTTTAAAAAAGTGGTTGTCTAATTACCCTAATGCGGTTTTCGGTTCTTGGGGAGATTACGATTACCGACAATTTCAACAGGATAGTAAGTTCCACAATACAGCTTTTCCTATTGCTTATCCCCACATTAATTTAAAGAAGTTATTCACTGATACCCAAGGTTTACCAAAAAAATTTGGGATGGCAGGAGCATTGGCACTGGCAAATATACCCTTAGAGGGAATTCATCATCGTGGCATTGATGATGCTAAAAACATTGCTAAATTACTACCATTAATCTTGGGTAGAGAACAGTTAAAAAATCAGGAGGTGCACAGCCGTCTGCCGGATTAGCAGGACGTTTTGGATGGTGGTTTGGTCAGAGTTTAGCTCTAGTTTTGGGCTTGGTTTTTGTAATTTATTTACTACCCCAACTCAGTTTTATTTTCTTATTACTGCCAGTATTTCCTTTATTAACTGCCATTCTGTCCTGGGCAGGTTCTGGGTTAAACGAAATCTGGAGTTATGCTAATGCTAGTGCTTTATTTTTTGGATGGGCTATAGCTGCTGCTTTTCCCTTAGCTGCTTAAGTAATACGCACGGAAGCGATTTCTCAGCAAGATAATTTGATTGACTTCAATGTTTTAGGCACTTATTGACATATATTTTCCACTGTTTGCCAGCTATGGCTTTTTTACATAAACGTTGTTGTTTGTTTAGTACTGGTATCGGGCAAGCACCAAATGCTCCATGATTGAGAAATGTTACCTTGGCATCAAGTAACCAGTGTTGATAAATATGATTCCACTTTTAGGCGCGTCCTAGCGAGAGTAAGATGGCTCTGACTAACACTTCTAGCTCCACAGGTTTGGTGATATGAGTTTGAAAGCCGACCTGAAGTGCCTGAGTGCGATCAATTTCTGCGGCATACGCAGTCAGTGCAATGGCTGGGATCGTTCCCCCTCGATCGGGGGGTCGCGAGCGAATTTGCTGCATCAGCATATAACCGTCCATCTGAGCCATCCCGATGTCACTCACCAGCACATCGGGAAGAGATTTTTCCAGTGCAAGCAAGGCTTCTAAACCCGAAGCAACAGCTGTTACGATTGCCCCACTTTGTGACAATAGAAAAGCTTGAAACTCACGGGTATCTGGCTCATCATCTACTAGCAAAATTTGAATGCCCTCAAGCGGCAGCCCTGCATCTGTTTGGGTAGTTATGGGATCAGATCCGAGCGAGGCTGTCTGTTTCATCGTTGGCAATTGCACAATGAAAGTAGCGCCTTGCTCTTCACCCTGGCTTTCTGCCCACACTGTTCCCCCGTGCATTTCGACAATTTGCCGCGCGATCGCCAGTCCCAATCCCAATCCACCAAATTTGCGTGTAGTCGAGCCATCCTCTTGTCGAAAATACTCAAACACATGAGGTAAAAATAAAGGATTGATACCTTTACCCGTGTCAATGACCCGAATTTGAGCCAATTGATCGAGTTGCCTCAGTTCAACGGTCACTTGTCCGTTATTTGGTGTGAATTTTACGGCATTTGTAAGTAAGTTCCAGACGACCTGCTGCAAACGGGCTGCATCCCCATTCACGAGGGCAACATAGGGAGGAAAATCCAGCACGATCTGAATATTTTTTGCTTCTGCTGCTAATCGAACAGTTTCCACAGCAGCAGATATGACAAACGTCAAACTGACAGGAGTAATTGTTAAGGACATTTTGCCCTGCATAATGCGGGAAATGTCGAGCAAGTCTTCAATTAATTGCGTTTGGAGTTTGGCATTACGTTCAATGGTTGCCAAGGCTTCTCGTTGGCGAACAGCATCGAGTTTGCCGCTCCGCAGTAATCGAGTCCAACCCAAGATGGGATTTAGGGGCGATCGCAATTCATGGGAGAGCACCGCCAAAAACTCATCCTTAATGCGATTTGCTCGTTGGGCTTCTTCCCTTGCGGCTTGTTCTTGTTGCAAAATGCGTTTGCGCTCGGAGACATCGCGGCAGGTGATTACGCCGCCTGTAATGTCGCCCCTGCCGTCTCTAACCGGAAACCCGCTGATGCCGAGCCACCTACCCGCATCGGTGGGATTGCGCCGCACAAACACTTCAACATCGGTCGCATATTCTCCCTGCATAGCTCGATAGAGTGGGAGTTGCCGCTCGGGAAAAAGCGTTTGCCCATCGGGTAAATAAAGTCCATAGGTTCTTGACCATTCCTCAGGCGCTCGTTCATTCGTAAGCCGACCAAACATCCGTTCAGCCGCTTGATTAAACAGAACAAACTCGCCCTGTCGATTTGCCATAATCAAGCCATCACCTATGTTTGTGAGGATGAGCTGCATAAGCTGAGATTGTTCTTGCAACGCAGCTTCGGCTTGTTTGCGTTCACTGAGATCGATGGCAAAGAACACACCACTGCTGGCATCTTCGAGAAGCAATGCAGCACCGATGAGGATAGGAATTCGTCTGCCATCTTTGTGAATGTAGACTTTCTCATAAGGGGTACTTACGCCCCTGGTCGCGACCTCATTGACCGCAATTTCATCCAGTGCTTGGTATTCCGGTGGAGTCAGGGCTTGCCAGCTAATTTGCCCCGTTTCTAACTCCTGCCGTGTATAGCCGATGAGATTAAGTAGGGAATTATTGGCTTCAACAATGCCACCTGCTGAGGTATAAATGCCCATTGGCACCATTTCGCACTCAAAAATGCGGCGAAAGCGGGCTTCACTCTGGCGCAGTGCGTCTTCGACCTGTTTGCGCTCGTGGATGTCGATTGATGCGCCAAACCAGCGAATAATTTCGCCCGTTTGCGAATCCCGGTAGGGTTCAGCGCGAACCAGAAACCAGCGATAGGTTCCTGAAAAAGAGCGAATCCGATGTTCGACCGAGAAAACGCTACCTTGGTGTCGCGCTTCATTGAATGCTGCGATTGTGCGATCGCCGTCCTCTGGGTGAACAAAATTCGCAGCTACTTCCGCTGCTGTCGTCGGTTCGTAAGGAACGCCTGTGTAGTTACTCCATTGCTTGTTGAAGAACTCAACCCGCCCCTCTGTATCGGTAATCCAGACAATCTGCGGCACAGCATCCGCCATCAATCGAAACCGTTGCTCACTTTCGCGCAGGACAGCTTCTGCACGGGCGCGTTCCAGCTTTGTCCAAATGCGGCTTGCCAATTCCTGCATCAAGGCGATCTCGTCATCGCGCCAATTGTATGGAACCGGATGAAAAACCGTGAGCGAAAACTTCCATTCGCCATCACGAATGAGCGGAATGTTCAGTTCTGCTCCAATGCTTAGGGCGGCATATTTATCGGGAGCAACAATGCGGGGGTCAGTAGCCACATTTCGCACCACGATCGGTTGTCCAGCTTGCGCCGTATGCAGAAATTCCTCGGAGACAAATTGGGGCAGGGCATACACACCTACCAAGTTTGGCACATGGGATTGATGCCAGTGAGCATGGATTAAAGCTTCGTCAGCCCGTTCATTAATTTCCACAAAAGCGCAGCTGGAAATGTTGAGATAGCTCTTCAGGCGATCGCCCACCATTTGCACAAGGTCACCAACTTCTGTAATTTCAGCCAGGTCATCGCGAACGGTTGCTAGCAATTGTGCGTTTAAGCTTGCCCGTTTCTGCTCAGTGATATTTCTGAACAGGACAGCAAATTGTTGGCGGTGGAAAACATTGAGCGGAGCAACATAAACATCAAACCAGCTATCTAACTCCTGCAAGTAGCTTTCAAATCGCGTCGATTCACCCGTTCTGACTACGCGGGCATAGATTTCAAAAAAGAAAGGTTCAAGTGTGGGAATTAGTTCGCTCGCGGCTTTACCTGTGACTTGCTGTAATCCGGTCTGGATTTCAAAGGCAGGATTGATTTCAAGAACTCGATGGTCGTAAGGTTCACCCGTTTCGTCCACCATCAGTTCGCACACGCAAAACGCCTCGTCGATCAAATCAAATAGCGTGCGATAGCGCTGCTCACTATCCCGCAGAGCTTGTTCGGTGCGTTTGCGCTGACTTATATCCTGGAAAACACAACCAACCCGACGGCTGGACGCATCGCCAATCTTAAAGGTGTAAAAGCTAAACCAGGAATCAAGCGGCTCGGTGTACAGCTCTTGTCGTTCAGCAATCCCGGTTTGAACCACCCGACCATAGGCTTCCCACCAGGCAGATTCGTAGTTTGGGTCAATCTCCCGCAGCGAACGTCCAGCCAGGTCGAGTCCGGTAATGCGCTTGACGGCTGGATTAGCTTCAAGATAGAAAACATCAATCGGGCGATCGTCTGCGTCAAAAATGACATCGGCAATAAAGTAGCCTTCGTCGATCGACTCAAACAGCATCCGGTATTTGGCTTCGGAAGAGCGCAGGGCGGCTTCAGCGCGGGCACGTTCGACGGTTGCCCACGTCCGTTCTGCGGTTTCTTCAACCAATTTGACCTCGGTTTCTGTCCACTGGCGCGGCGTGGATTGTTGAACGGCGAGCAGGGCGACAAATTGATTGTTTTTAATCAGCGGCACATCAATGTGGGCGGCAATATCGATCTCGCGGTATCTCGTCTTCTGGGCATCCGTATAGCTGGGATGATTGGGAATGTCAGTGATAATTTGAGTTCGTCCTGCCTGATGATCCTGGCTGAGGTTACGGCGATAGTCTTCCAGTCGGTATCGTCCGCTCAGTTCTGCTACCCCGTTTGTGTAGTTGCGATGAACGATGACGTACTCACCACCCGACACCACTTCGATGTAAATGACGCGGTTTGCTCCTAAAGACTCACCCAAAATGTTCGCGGCGATCGCTTGTATCTCTGAAGCATCGGTGAGCGGACGGAGGGCTTCTGCCAGTTTGACTCGGAACGCATTAAGTTGATTTGCTTGGTGTAAGGCGGCTTCAGCAGAACTATCCTCTAGCAAGTCAGAGTCTAGCTGGGTCTTTTCGGGTGGCGAGGCTCGATCGAGTTCGGTCAATAGGATCTGCACCGCCGTTTTCAGGTCATCTGACCAGGTTTCGACACCGCCTAATGACGTTTGCGACCAATTATGCGATCGCAAAGCGTCTCCGAAGGAGTTTCGCAGCAAAGTCCCCAACTCGCCGCCACCAACAAACAACTTTTCAGCCATTGTCAAAGCATTTGCCTGTCCATCCATTGAATCATTCATTGTCATTGATGCCAGCACTTTTTTAATACTAATTGCGCCAATAGTTATAAAGAAAGGCAGCGCGATCAGTTTTAGTTCGCAGACTATTGTTCCCCGCGACGAATAGAGATGAGAGCCATTTTTGCAATACAATTGTACTAATAACTCTCATTTACCCCATCCAGATGCGATGACTTCGCCACAGGTTGATAATGCGGCGGCAAATGCGCCCCAATATGAATCGCTCAATGGGGTGGTAGAACGGATTACTTTTCATTCCTGTGAGTCGGGCTATACTGTTGCTAGGCTAAAAACTCCCCAAGCTTTTGATTTGGTAACGATAGTTGGTAATTTTGCTGATATCCAACCAGGGCAAACTTTGCACTTATTGGGATTGTGGCGAGAACATCCCCAGTACGGCAGTCAATTTCAAGTCTGGCGCTACACTGAAACCAAACCGGCAACACTTACAGGGATTGAGAAATATTTAGGCAGCGGATTAATCAAAGGTGTTGGTCCTGTTACTGCTAAACGTATTGTCGCGCACTTTGGTTTAGACACATTAGAAATAATTGAAAACCAAATAGACAGACTGATTGAAGTGCCAGGTATTGCATTAAAGCGTATTGCTAAAATTCAAACAGCTTGGCAAAGTCAAAAAGCCATTAAAGAAGTAATGGTTTTCTTGCAAGGTCATGGAGTTTCGACTACATACGCCGTCAAGATTTTCAAACAATACGGTAACGATTCCATCTCTACTGTCACGAATAACCCCTATCAATTAGCAGCAGATATTTATGGGATTGGCTTTTTAACTGCTGATAAAATCGCTCGTAATATTGGGATTGCCCCAGATTCACCAGAAAGATATAAGGCGGGTATTCGGCACGTTTTAAGTGAAGCGGCTGAAGATGGACATTGTTTTTTACCACAACCGCAACTAATTGAATCAGCCATCAAACAATTAACAGTAGATAACCAAGAGCCAGATGCCGACAAATTAACTGAAGCTATTAGAGAAATGGTTAAGGATGAAGAACTAGAAATAGATACATCTCCTCAAAGGAAACATCCACCACTGTGCTACAATCCAGCTTTCTTCTATACGGAACTTTATTTAGCTAAACTGCTACATCAACTGCTAATTAATCCACTGGCTGTTAACTTAGATAGAGTGCGAAGCTGGATTGAACGTTTTACCGAAAGTCGTAGAATTCAACTATCTCAACAACAGCAACAAGCAGTAGAAATGGCAGCTTGTTCTAGAGTATTGATTTTAACTGGTGGCCCTGGCTGCGGCAAAACTTTCACGACTCATACAATTGTGGCACTGTGGAAAGCAATGGGTAAATCTATTGCGTTAGCTGCACCTACAGGTAGGGCAGCACAAAGATTAAGTGAAATGACGGGAATAGAAGCTAAAACAATTCATCGGTTGTTGGAATTTGACCCCAGAACAATGGGTTTTAAGCGGAATTTAGATAATTTGATGGCAGCAGATGCCATAGTCGTTGATGAAGCTTCCATGCTGGATTTATTTTTGGCACATTCCCTAGTTAAAGCTATTCCTTTAAATGCTCAATTATTATTAGTGGGAGATACAGATCAATTGCCTTCTGTTGGCCCTGGTAATGTGTTATCGGACTTAATTGCTTCTGGTAAAATTCCTGTGGTGCGACTAACAGAAGTATTTAGACAAGCGATGCAAAGCGCCATTATTCGGGCAGCACATAGTATTAATCAAGGTGAATATCCCCAGATAGAATTACTTTCTAACAATCCGAAATCAGATTGTTTATGGATGGGTGCGCCAGAACCAGAGTATGGCGTACAAGCAATTGGCGAGTTAATTAAAGATTTTCTTCCCCAATTGGGATATAACCCAGCACAAGATGTGCAAGTTTTATCACCAATGACACGCGGTCTAGTTGGAACTAGAAATTTAAATCAGGTATTGCAAGAGTTAATTAATCCTCCATCTCTGGGTAAGGCAGAAATAGCACGAGGTGGAAGAATATTAAGAGTAGGAGATAGAGTAATTCAACAAGTAAATGATTATGACCGAGAAGTGTTTAACGGGGATTTAGGTTTAATTAGGGAGATTAATACTGAAGAAATTTCAGTAACAGTGCAATATGGTGAAAGAAATGTTGATTATGATTTAGCAGACTTGAACGAAATTGCTTTAGCTTGGGCGGTAACAATACATAAATCTCAAGGTAGTGAATATCCTGTTGTGTTAATACCTTTGTATATGCAGCATTTTTTAATGCTGAATCGCAATTTGATTTATACGGGATTAACAAGAGCTAAATCTTTAGCTATTTTAGTAGGGCCTGCCAGAGCAATTTCACAAGCTGTCAAACAAATCGAGCAACAATTACGCTACACCCGCTTAAGAGAAAGATTAATGGCATTATTTTCGTGATTTTTTAGCCATTGGATTAATTCACTTAAGTTATCAACATAAAACCTGCTTCTTACACAGCAAAATACTCAATATTTTGGCTTTAATGATGCGATCGCAGGATTCTACAATGTTAATCTTGATCAGCATCCAAGAATCAAAGCGTGGCTAGCATGGCTAGCTCTTCCTTAGCGATCGCGCCAGTGCTGACTTGTCACTTAGCATTTTCTGAAAGCGGTCACATATACTCTTTATTACAAATATGTTTTTGTGAATTTCTCAAATTTTTAAGAAAAACTATAAGTATGTGAGTAAAATTCCACCTTGTTTGCGGTGAGGGCATAATTAATTGCACTCCTCGCTTATAGCATCAGCGTCTTCTGCTATGAGCGAGGTGATGATCAAATTTATCAAACAGTGCTACACATAAACGCTCCCCCGTGCATCCCCCAATTTATGGGGGAAAATTGAGCCAAAGTTTCCCTTAGTAATTCATCAGATGAAATTGAATCCGATTAGATAAGTGTGATTTACAAGTTGAACAAATAAATTTTTGTCAACTAAATGTAGTTATTTTCTTCTACCACTTATTCAGAATCTTCTTCATTAACATCTGCTGATGATTGCTCTGAGCTATCCCCCATTTTAACTAAACGAATATGCTTGTAGCCAAGTTTGATTTCAAATTCATCGCCTGGTTTTAATCCCAATTGTTGAGTATAATTTGCGCCAATAACAATTTGACCATTTTGGTGAACACTGACGCGGTAACTTGCTTCTCGACCGCGACCATCTTTAGGTGACTCAATCGCAACACCGATCTTCTGCTAGTAGAGCATCATAAAACTCTGCTAAATTTACACGGGTTTTGTTCTCTTTCGTAGTGGTGAAATAACCACAAGCCTTAGCTGTTTCTCGGCGCGGTGTATTAGATAACTCTTTAACTTTCTGTAGTAAAGCTTTTCCAGTCAAAGGAGTTGTTGCTTGTTCAGTCATTTTTTAAAATTAGGTTTGGGATGTAACTGTAGTCATATTTTCGCAGATTTTAATAAAATTTATTCAAAAAATTCTAAATTAAAAGCCAAAAAAACTTTAGGTAGAACTTAAATAAATTACACCCATCAATTTAGCTCAATAAATCTTTGCAACGTCCCACGAGTTAGACCATTTTTAACGAAATAAGAAGCAAAAGATTGGGGATATTTAATCGTACCATAACTTAGTAGCCTTAATTCTTTAGCAAGCTGCTTCATTTTAACGATTGTCAAAACTCCCGATTCAACCAGTTGTAAAATATCCGCGATATTAACAACTTCATTGGGGTCGAAAAGCGTTTCACTGTTGTTAGCAACATCTTCTACTTCTTTTTCCTCATTATTGATAAATTCATCATCTAAAGACTCCAGACTCCAAGTGTAACAGTCAGTATTATTAGCATGGGGGTAAGGATCTTTGTGCCACCTACCTTCGGATACACCTTGCTCTAGTACCTGAAAAACCCGCACTCGTATTGTTTCAAACTGTTCTGGTGTCAGTTTCCCATAAAGAGTCCTGACAATAAAATCTAATTTAAGAATAGTACCAGTATGACATTGTAATAGAGAAGCTAAAGCTGAGGGCAAATCCTGCTCATGATAAGGGGGTAATAATTCTACTCCCTGACTAGGAACTATTGTTGTCAAAGCAACAGTTTGTTCAAGTTTTGTAGCATTTAACTCGACAGCTAATTGATGACTGCTAAAACCATTATTGCTAGTCCCGTTTTTCCCATTAGCTTCAGTTGCAGCATTAATTATACTTGGCTCATAAGATCTCGGTTCCACTTGAAGCTGCTCTAATCCTGCCAACAAAGCCTCAGCATGAACTAGCTGACTTTTGGCTTGCTCTAGCAGTTGCGAGTATTCTATTACCTTAGCATAATAAAAATCTCGCAGTCCTCTGGTAGTAGCTAAAGCTGAAGTGAAATTTGGTGGGACAAGTGGAAATTGCATTTTTGAGCGTGATGTTAGCTTAATATTGTGCTTCTGCTTTAATATTAATATTCATAAGTGTGCCAATTCTAGACAATGAAAACAATAAGCAGACCGCATTTGGTCGGATTAGGCGAAACTAAAACCGTAAAAGTTAAACCCCACGAACGTACTATCCGCCAGCGTATCTACCAATTGATCTGCAAAAAGTGTGATCGCGCCGTCACACGTCCTACTTTCGGTCCCTGTCCTAAATATTGTTTAGAATGTAGCCCACCCAAAGTTGCTAAAAAGAAACCATTAGATAGCGATATGCAGGAAATGATTACTCTTAATTAACCAGCATTAGAACAACTATCTAATATGAATCAATTAGTTAATAATTAATATACAAGCAACAATCTCACTCTAAATGCTTATCGAGTGTCTATTGCTGTGGTTGCTCAAGCTTAGACTTTTTGAAGCAAACGCCTCTTTGCTGTTGGGCGATCTCAAGCCACTTCTAATAGAAAACTAGCTATCAACACAGCGAAAATAATACCCAAAAATACAGCTATTTATGCCACAGTTAAACTAAAAGTTAAAAATTGGGAAAACTAGAACTAAATAAGTACAGAATAAACCTTATTTATTAGTAATCAGAATAAAAGGAAACCACGCAGAGGGGTGAATATCAGGATTAGCAATCAATTTAAGTTGAGCGGCTCTTAAGGCTTCTACTGGCGTTAAATTAGATTGACGCATATATTTATAAAAATCTTCAATCAAGGAAACAGTATCAGCGTCATTAATCGACCACAGACTAGCTAAAACATTCTTGACACCATTCCTAGCAGCTACTCCAGCTAGCCCTAATGTAGAACGACTATCACCAACTGCTGTTTGACAAGCACTGAGAGTCAAAAGATCTATAGGGCGCTTTTTCTGCCTCAGAATATCTTCAAATTGCTTAAGATTAATGCGGGTATCAAATGCTTGTAGAAAAGTGTTATCGGCTGTCGCCCCAAACTTACCATGAGTAGCTAGATGAAGAATTGAGGAATTATTTGCTAAAAGTTGCTGCTGTAACTTATTGAAAGTGAAATCTCGATCTAAAAATCTACTGCCACCAATAATACTTTGAACTTCTTGAGTTTCAGTAGCAACACTTTTGAGGGCGGCAAAAGGTGGTATTTCCACAGTTAAACCAAAAATTGCAGCTTGATTTTTTTGGGATAATGGCTGTATTTCAGGTAAATTAAACCCCAGGCTGATAGCAATAGCATATTTTTCTACTAAAAACTGTTTGCCGTCATGCAAAGCAGCCATGGAAATATTCCGTAATAAGCCATCATTAATAAAAACTAAACTTTTAATATTAGCAGATGATAATTCTGACTCAAGTGGTCTAATTAATAAATTATATAACTTTTGTGAGCCAGCTAAATATCTATTAGTAGCAAAATCTTCTAATTGAGTCCGAAATTGTAAAATTTCATCTTCTAACTCTTTTTCTCCAACTTCTACAGAGTAATGTTTGATAACACCATTAGGAAGACGCAGCAAGATATAAGCTTTGTGCTTCAAAACGATGGAACTAATTACAACTTGATGATTAATTAGCAAAGTTGAAGAAGTATTTTGCTGAAGCTGTATGCAATTATCACCAAAGTAATTCTGCAATTGAGATAATCTCAGTAAATCCATTATTTGTAATGATTCTTCAAGCTGGGCAGCGGTTGGCTGTCCCGCCAGTAATAATTCGATTAATTCTCGGTATAGGGGTTCCACCTCATCTAGCAAATCGGATTGTAGGTTACTAGACGCAGCAACAATATCACTACGAAGGCTTTGAAGTGTGGCGATCGCTTGCTTGTATGATAAAATTCCAGCATCAAGTTGCTGTGTTGCTACATAAATTTTTCCTGCTTGCCATTGCCAACGATATAAGCTATCAATTGCATTAACTTGTTGGGCTGCAAATATCGCTTGGCGAGTTAAAGCCATTGCTTGCTGATACTGTTTAGCTTGTTCATATACTTGTCCTAATACACCTGCGGCATAAGATAAAGTACGCGAATCACCAATTGTTTTAACAATATTAATCGCCTTTTCTAAGTTGGCTATTTTAAAATCAGTTGAAGAACCATTAACCATCGCTAATTTTATTAACGCAGAAGCCGAAGAATGCGTTGCTGGTAATTTTTGCAAGATTACACTAGCTTGCTGAAGATAATCAGTAGTTTTTGGATCATTGGTAACTGATTTTTCTGGTAAGTCAAATAGAGATGGCGATCGCCAAAAACTTGCTAAGTTGATTAAGGCTTGAGCTTCTTCAATGCTTCCTGAACCACTAATAATCTTAACTGCACGATTAAAACATTTGTATGCTTGTTGATGCTCTTGTGTAGATAGTGCCTTTAATCTTGCTTCTTCCTGCCGATCGCTTTCTCGCGCAGCTATTAATGCTAAAGAGCGATGACGCTGACTTTGCTTATTTAAAGCGTTACCCAAATTATTTAACGCATTAGTAATATATACAGGTTCATTCAAGAAATTAGCTTTATCCAAACTCGCTTGGTAAGCAAGTATTGCTTTGTTAACATCTCCAGCAATAAAAAAGGCATTCCCTAAAACTCCTTGAGCAACAACCTCTATGCGCTCGTAATGATTTTTTTGAGCAATAATTAGAGCATCTTGTAGCAATTTAATAGCATTATTATATTGCCCTAAAGCTATATAACTTTGTGCCAAATCTGTCATAACTGAGACTAGCTGCTGTTGATTTCCGGTAACTTGATAAATTTTTACTGCCGCTTGTAAATGTTCAATAGCTTGTCTAACTTGCCCAATCTTTCTATAGGCAGATGCCAATTTTGTATGAATGATAGCATCCTGAAAAATTGTTGTAGAAGTTAGTTGCTTTAGCCATAAGGCGATCGCCTCATCAAATCTACCTGTTTGATAGTAACTATCTGCTAAATCCACTGAGACAATTAATTGAGTATTAGAGTTATTGGCAATAGGCAAATTTTTCACTTCTTTAGCATTAACATTCAAGAAAAGATCGGGAAGTAACTTGAGTAAATAGCATAGAACAAAACCTAAAATAAAAATTAAAAACTTTTGATAATTTCTCCTTGTATACATAGGATATAGAGTAAAATTCAATACGGTTACTAAACAAGCTTAAATCTATCTTAAGTATCTATCTTTGATTAACCAAATCTGCATATGGCAAAAAAATTAACAATTATTGGTATATCTATCCTCAGTATGTTACCTATAGTTATTCAATCTATAGTTACATCAAAACCTTTATATGCACAATCTCTGATTACTACAACTAAGACTAATGTTTACACTCCACCACCAGGACGCAAACGCGCACAACGTACTGAAGGAGTCGGCTCTCGTGGTGGCGAATGTCAAGCTCCCGTATCGCTACACCTACTAGCACCTTCCGATCATGTTGCTCAAACTGTCGCGGCACGCCCAACTTTCCTCCTGTATGTATCTAAGCCAAAAGCCCTCATACGCTACACCTTAATAGAACCAGGAGTTTTAGAACCAATAGTGGATAAGCAAGTTCAACTAGAAAAACCAGGAATTACTAAATTAGAAATATCAGAAACAGCGCCAGAACTGACTATTGGTAAAGAGTATCGTTGGACAGTTACTATTATTTGCAATCAAGAACGTCCTTCGGAAAATATCTATGCTCATACAACACTGATACGCATAACTAAGACTTCCGAGTTAGCATCAAGACTAGCAACTGCTTCTACAGAACGCTCTGTAGGTTTAATTTATGCGGAATCAGGAATCTGGTACGATGCTATTGCTAGCCTTTATAAGGCTTACGAGAATACTCCACATAATACAGAAGTTTACAATGAATTTAAAATATTATTAGATAGTATTGGATTATCACAAATTTTCTTATCCCTTACCAGTCTGAAATAATGATAATTAGTTAATTAAAGCTATTCACCAATAAAAACTTAATTTAAAAGTAATATTCAAGCCAACAACGCTTACTCAAATAAATAAGCTGATGTTGAATAAATTAATCAAAAAAGCTTGTGCATGGAAAGGTGTTACGCTTATAGTCTCTAGCATAATACTAATAGAATTTGTTATACGCTCAATGGGCTGGTTACAATCTATAGAGTTATCAGCGCTCGATCTCTACTTTCAGATACGTCCATTAGAACCACCCGATCAACGGTTTTTAATTGTCGGAATTGAGGAAGCGGACATCCAAAAAATTCGTAAATATCCAATTTCAGACGGTGTATTAGCAGAGCTATTGACTAAAATTAAAGAACAACAGCCTGCTGTTATTGGGCTAGATATATATCGGGACATACCAGTTGAACCTGGATATCAGGAATTAGTAAAAATTTTCAAAAACACGCCTAACTTAATAGGTATTCAAAAAACTATTGGAGATACATATACAACCAAAATTGCACCGCCACCGATTCTTAAACAACTAAAACAAAGCAGTGCCAACGATATAGTTGTCGATGGAGATGGTGTAATTCGGAGAGGAATATTGTACCCCTACGCCGAAGAAGACCCAAGTCTACCCAGCTTAGGTTTAAGCGTAGCTATTAATTATTTAAAAAATCAAAAAGTAATTACCCCCGTAGCTGGAAAAGATGGATTTTTGCAATTAGGAAAAACACTATTCCTACCTTTTGAAAGAAATGATGGTGGTTATGTTAATACTGATGATGGTAGTTACCAAATCTTACTCAATTACAGAAGCCCTGCTGAAGGTTTTCCCCATGTATCCATGAGCGATGTACTCGCAAGACGAATACCACCTGACTTGATGCGCGATCGCATTGTACTAATTGGTGCTTATGCTCCTTCGCTTAACGATAGATTCTACACGCCATTTAGCAGAAGATTAGGAGGCACTACTCCTATTCGCACTCCTGGTGTAGAAATACAAGCTAACTTAGCTAGTCAAATTATTAGTTCTGCATTGGATGAGCGCCCGCTAATCAAAGTATGGCATGACTCATTAGAATACTTTTGGATGGGTTGCTGGGTAACACTTACTGCTATTTTAATTCGTAAATCACGCTATAAAACAACTGAATTTCAATTTTTTATCACAGCATCAATTAGCGTTGTAATTTTAGCGCTTAGTTTAATTGCTATCACTTACTCTGTTTTTTTAAGCGGTTGGTGGATTCCGTTAGTTCCATCATTAATAGGTATATTTACGTCAAGTATTTTAGTTGCTGGTTATAACTATATTAAAGAATTAAAAATAGCCAACAGCACCTTAAGGCAAACTATTAATGAATTAAATACTACTTTATCTGAGTTACAAAAAATAAAAATAGAATTAAGTAATAAAATTGCTGAAAATGAAGTATTATATTCAGAAATTGTCAATCAAAACCAAAATTTAGAGATTAAAGTTGAAGAACGTACTCAAGAGCTTAAATTAAAAAATACTCAACTATCAGAAACAATTTTCGCTCTAAGAAATGCTCAGAGACAGATTATTGCACAAGAAAAGTTAGCTGCTTTAGGGTTACTAACAGCAGGCGTAGCACACGAATTAAAAAATCCTCTTAACTTTGTTAATAACTATGCAGTTTTATGTTTGAATTATTTTGAAGAGATTCAAGAAGATTTGGTAGAAATTGAACAAGCTTTTGAACTAGATGAAGAATTTGAAGATCTCAAAGAAGTTATAGAAATTGTTGGTAAGAATCTGCAACAAATTTGGGGGCAAGGTCAAAGAGCAGATAACATTATCCAAATGATGTTGCTCCACGCTCATCATGAAACCACTGCGCCCGAACCAACAGATATTAATAATTTAGTAGCTAATGCGATTAAGCTAGTTCACCACAGCCAAACTGAAAATTCTACCGTTAATAATATTAGCCTAGAAACTAATTTTGATAATTCTCTGGAAAAAATAGAGGTGATACCCCAGGAAATTCATCGAGCTTTAATTAATATAATTAATAATGCTTATTATGCTGTAAAGGCTAAAAATCCAACAGAAAAAGATAATTTCAAACCACAAATTTTTATAAGCACAAAAAACTTGGATAAACAAGTAGAAATCTGCATTTATGATAACGGTACAGGTATAGATGAGGAAATCTTGGAGAAAATATTCGATCCTTTTTTTACAACTAAACCTGCTGGAGAAGGTACGGGGTTAGGATTATCATTAACCCACGATATCATTGTTGGACAGCATCAAGGTGAGATTAAAGTAACAACAAACTCTGAATGTGGTACTAATTTTACAGTTATATTGCCTAAAAAATCTAAATTAGAGATACCAGAATTAAATCAATCAGAACTTGCTGAATGAGAATTCGTAGGGGTTTCTGATCGCAAAGGTAACAGAAATAGACCTGATATCCAACAACGAACATCAAAAGGCGCTTCGCGTTTCGCCTAAGTCTTGTGCCGGCTCTCGCTCATGTCCTGCCACGTTCATCGCACGCTGGTATGGGGCGATCGCACTTCCTGCGAAATATGGCTTGATTATTCCATAGGCAAGAATGTACTTCCCTTTCCCCAAAATCACAATTTATGGCGATAAACCAGAATAGCTTTTTGGGAACCATGACTTTTTTGGTATTAATCTTCAACAGTTAAGTAGAGACTATCTCTAAGTTCCTAATATGCCCAAAATCAACATCACCTAAATCTGTGAGAAACTGAACGTACTGATTGAAATAACCAAATACCTTTCCGATAATTGTTGTACCATCACCAAATGTTTTTCTCACCACAGCATCAAGCGGGAATAAATCTGTCAGAGATGTAAAGGTATCAGTAGTGGCATCTGGTGCAAATTCTTGTTGAGAAGGTTCCTCAGCTATCAAGTTTTCTCCTATCAACTGCACAGAAGAATCCACAGCTTCAGTTGAGGGAACCATAGTAGGATTTGCTACTAATACATCTACGTGCTTTAGTTCAACATTAACGCTGGGATCGGCAGAAGATACAAAAGGTAGGGGGCAGGGGGAACTGGCTTTTGAAATATCCAAGTTTTGTGTGAAATGGTGGTTTGAATTATCTGCAACTTGGCTTGACTCTTGTTGTTTCAGGCTCACATTTTCCAACTGTTCGTTCCCTCGATCCACTGAACTATGCTCATAAAGTTGTTTTTCATCAAATTGAGATTCGTTAGTATTGTGTTCTAACAAATTAGAATCAATTGTCACTGGTGACACTAACTGAGTTAATGACACTTGTGTTCCAGCGTGCAACTGAGTTTCAGGATTCGTCACCATTGTCACTCCTTTATTGCGAGAAGAAGTAAATGTGGAGATTAAATTTGTTGTAGAAGTTGCAAAAACAGGTATAGAAAAGGGGCGAACAGACAACTTTAACTGAGTGTGGTTATAAGTAGTGGACTCTTGCTGAGGGGATAAGGGGAATGCAGAAAACACAGGGTTGCGGGGATACGGGTTGTCGGGAAATATTTTTGATAATTTCTCCGTGTCGCCGTGTTTGATTGTCTCCATGCTAACGTTCGCGCCTTCCACTCTCCGCGTTTCTACTCCTGATGCAACCGCGTCTTCAATAACAATACCAACAGGTTGCGCTCGCATCCCTTCTCCCCCATTACCATCGGGATCTGATGGTGGCGGATCATCGGGAGGCGTTTGATCTTGTGAAGAATTAGGAGGAGGCGCGGCGGGATTAACTACAAGCCTAAAACTACGCTTGTTCTGCTGTACAACAGCTTTACCCATCTCTTGCATCTGATAAAACAATGAGAGGGTATAAGCACTCACATCCCGTGATAACTCTTTAGCGCGTCTGGGAATTGCTTTAACATTGCGATAAGCATCGCGTACTAACAAACCACCTGGTGATTTGACAGCTAAATCATATATTCGCGCCATCATCCCAGTTGTACTGTCGCGATCGCATACTGATTCTTGAATTAAATTAAATGTAGATCTATACAAACGTATTAGCTCAACGGCTCGGTTCAAAGTATCTACCTGAACTTCGTGAAATAATCTTTCTGGCTCATAAAAACATTCAAGAATGTGCAACGCAAATGCTACACGCAATACCTGTGTTGATAACTTTCGCATCCAAAATCGGATAGCAGCAGTTTCACCTTTTTCAGCTAAATTACCAATTGACTCGTAAATCCCATCATATCTAGCTTCCGCAACTGGGGAAAGTTTAATATCGCCACTTGGTAAATTTTCAATCCATCTATATATATGTGGTAGTTTCTCTGCCAAATAACAGAATCCTTTAACTCGTTTGGCTGGTTGTACTTGGGAGAGCGCATACAACATCCGAGCTTGTAAACCTTGGGCATCATCAGGATCTTTGAAAATTTTTCGATAAACTAATGGTTGAATCCCACCAACCAAACTTAATCGGGAAGCTTTTGTAATATAACTATCTTCTTGCGATACGCGGTCTACTTGGGTCAACAAACCATCCCAATGTTCCAGTAAACACTCAAGAGCTTCCCCTTCACCATTTTTACTAAACTGCTCCAAAGATTTGAATAATCCTGCTAATTCATCTCGCGCCCAGATACTGCCATTATTCCCTTGTTCTGATAGTCGCTTCATCACCGCTTGGATTGTAGCTACCTTGAACATATACTTGCATTCGGGAACAGGTGGTTCTATAGGTTCAGCATCGGAATTTTCCGAGGATTTTTTCTTCTTTTGGGCATCTTTATATTGGGCGGACTCTTCATCAAAGCGAGTTTTTTCAGCAGCTTGCTTTTCTTTAAACCAGTTCAGAACTAAATTTTCAGCACGAGATTTACCAACTCCTGATTCTCCAACAATGCAAGTCCATAAGATAGCTGGTATTTTGTGCGAGCCTAGATCAATATTTCCTCTTTTTCCGTAAAGAGACAATATTGCTGGCAATAAATACTGCACCAGCATGATTGGGTCAATATTGAGGATGCTGGCATCATGGAGTAAGTCAGCAGCAATATGCGGAAAAACTTTGTGGTAGTCTAAAGTGCTATTGCTCCAATCAATTAATTGGTTAACTTTTTTCTTGTCTTCTGGGAGAACTTCATCAAAATGCGATCGCTTTTCTGCAACTAACTGGTTGAAGGATTGTTTTGACATCACTGAGCGAGACGCAATTGTGTCTAACTCAGCTTGTTCTAGCCATTGCGGTAATCCTTTTTCTAAAACAGCAGTGACAGCAGTGACAGTGGCTGAAATGTTGAGTTCTTCTTGATTTGAAGTGTCACTAACATTTATTGTGTCACCAGTGACAGTGCCGGAATCGGAGGATAGGGGGCAGGGAGCAGGGAGCAGGGGGATACCTATTCCTTGATTATGTTCACCCGTTTCATATTCTGTTTGATTTTTTTCCCTGTTCAATAACTTCTGATTATGAGCAAAAGCATTTGCTACTTCGTTTGTTCTCCGAGTAAGGGCGTGAGGTATGGCAACATTAATTAGACGCTCTGCAATTACATCTGATGTAATTCCGGCTGCAACTATATCGCAAATATCCCCACCCACAGGTAACTCTGAGTAAATATCAATGGGATTGAGTTGTAGAAAAACTGCACCAGTGCGATCGCAAGCAGCCGCAAGTTTTTGAGCTTTTTGATAGCCCACTGTGTCATGATCTGGTAATTTAGCAATTCCAAATTGATGCTTTACAGCATTCTGTGCCAATTCAAGCATCACTGCTTCTGTCCAAGACCCACCTTGGATAGTAATTGCAGCAAAGCCTAAACATCTTAATTCTTCAACTTTATTCTCACCCTCAACTACAAGTAATAGAGGAAATCCACCCTTCGCTTTAATTTTTTCTATGGCTGCCATTGCTTCCGCCATGCGGTAAATTGACCAGGAGAAATCTCCCTTACCACAAACTGACTGACTTAATTCATTCTTATGGTAGGGTAGAACAATTTTATCTCGTCCTTTGTGGTGGCTTGGATCTAGCCATTGCTTTCGCATTACCCAAAGTATTACTTCTCCTTGCTGATCGACTTGATAGGGATAGCAGGTTTCAGTAATTTCTTTACCTTGTTCAATATATTTACGGGTAGGTAGAGGTGTAGGGGGGGCATTGAGTTTTACCAGTTGCAGGGGTAAATTTTCTGGTAGTAATGCTGGAACTGGTTGGGGAGAAGTTAATGATGTGTTTTTCACAACTGTTTTATGACTGTTGCTATCAACAGGCTTGAAAGCAGAACTTGGAATTGGTACGTGGTAACGCTCTGCTAAATCAAGAACTACATCTGTAAATGATTTTTTGCTAATTTCCATCAAGAATTTAATGGCATTTCCACCTGCGGTACAGCCGAAGCAGTAGTACATTTGTTTACTAGGGCTAACAGTGAAGCTGGGAGTTTTTTCTTGATGGAAAGGACATAAACCTTGATAATCCTTACCACGCTTATTAAGTTGCACCCAATCGCTGACTACTTCGACAATATCTGCTCGTTGTTTAATTTCGTCAATTATCTCAGGTGGAATTCTAAATGAATGTGTCATTTTTTTATGCCTCCACCATTGCTGCTAGTCCCAGCCTGTTGGGATTGAATCTTTGGGGATGATTAGATGACGCAGGAGTTGAGTCAGAGCTTTCCTGCTTGAAGTAGTTGGAGGCGGAAGCGTCACTTGGTTGCATCTTTCCCAGTTGTGTTGGCTCTACTTGCTCAAGATAGCGGCGAGTAAGTTCTAGTTTGACCGCTTTTAAATTTTGCTTGATAGCTTTGAAGGCAGCTTTAAGATCTTCATCTTTGAAGGCAGCGAAATCAACTGGGGTACTTGTAGGCGCAATTGATTCTAAGCTAAATAATTTTGCTTGCAATGATTTAGCTGTGTCTACTTTTTGAACGTCCTCAAAGCTAAAACTTTTACATAAACGTCCGATTTGATTGGGATCTAATTTTACGAATACTGTTTGAGTTTGGTAGTCAACGTCGTCTATGATGACGCGATCGCCCGGACTCCACCCTGATTCTGGGGGCGGGTTTAATAGTTCTACGCGATCGCCTATTTGAAAAGGATAAATTTCGCTAAATTTTTCTTGGTTCTCCTGTAATGCTTCTTTACTAAAAGGCGATTGTTTGGGTTTTTTCTGGGGTTTGTACTCTGCTACTAAGTTTTTGGCTAGCTTGTTGCTAATAGGTACGCCTTCCTGTGCTAATTTCAGTGCGTCTTTTCGGGCTGCTTCTGGTGTAGATGGCGCGGCTAGCAAGTACAAAGCTGAAGTAGCAATGTTCAACTGTGAAAAATTTTCACAGTTGCCGAAAGTTTCCCAAACATGAATAAAGTTGTAAGCGCTGCGGTAAGTCCACCCAAATTCAGTTGAAAGCCAATTGCGAAACCCACCTTTCTTGTCGTGTCTTAGCAACTGCTGAACTTCCGCGAGTTTTTTCCCAATGGTAATGATGTTTTCCTGGGTGTTACGAACCAATGTTTTAATTTCGTTTGTACACTCTTGGACTCGAACACGAGTTTCATCCTTTAGTGCTTCATAGTCAAATAGTGAAGGTACGGGCTGCTTAGACGGCTGGGAGGGTTTTACTCGATCTACTGGATCGGTGTCTTCGTAATCAGTCCAGTCTTCTTCTTTGTTAGTAGGTTGAGTGGTTTGAAGATCAGATGCCAGAATTAGCTTAGATAATAGAACTATTTTGGGGTAGTCGCCGTTAAAACTTACCTTGGCGCTCAATCCTTCGAGTTCAACTATCTCTCCAACTACTCGGTCGTTGTAATGGCATACCTTCGAGCCAACCGTATACTGTTGTGTTGTATGATCGCTATGATCTTTTTCAACTGTCTTAGTCTTTGAGTCACTACCTGTATCTGAGGCATTAAAAGACTCAGCCTGGGTATCAAAATCAGCAATTACTGAATTTTCTGGGGGTTCCATTTTTTTCTGCTCCAATTTGTAGTGAGTTGGAGCCAGGGTAAGGTTTCCCACTTTCACAGGTTTCTCAATTCTAAAAAATTTCAAGAAACCCCTTTATATACATCCATTGGTAATGTATACTAAAGTAAGTGGGACAACACTAAAGGATCATTTCGTGCAAAAAAATAATCTCTGTCCCGGCTTTAGTCAAAATATTTAAGGCTTAACTCCCTCTCTACGGGAGTTTTGTCATTTTTATATGTTTTTCCTTTATATTATTCCATAGGCAAAAATTGATAATCAGGAGTTCTACTCCCTGTTGCAGATATCTTACCACAAAATTTTCACGATTTTGGGTAATAGTTTAAGTTTTCGCCAAAATATTAAGCATTTATGCCCTAAAAAATAGGTTTAAGTTAATAATAGTTGACAAAACTATACATATTGTCAGTTTTCTTAGTATTTCTGACTTTTCTGACTAAGTAAGCGCTGGTTGATTTAATTCAACTATCTATATCTAAATTAGTTCCAGTTGAACTTCGAGATTTTTTTCGATACCTTTTAGGTTTAAAAATCAGTTCTGCGTCTTCCAAAAACAATTGGGTTTCATCACGGTAACATTTAAAATCCCAAAACTGCGACCAAATCATTTTAGGCATATAGCCATCTATTCTTACTCGAAATTCATAATTTTTTGCTGTTTGTACAATTTTGACAATTAAAATTCCATTATCTTGCTTAACTACTTCCCCTCTAATGTAAAAGTAATTTTGTAGTTCTAGATTGCTATCAGGTGGATAAGCGTTTATTAACATTAGTTTTACTATATCGCCATCGCGATTGGTGCGCGGATAGCAAAGCCAATTATAGTTTTGGTTTTGTTTGATTTCTAAATTTTTTAATCTGGAATGGCTGCGGGGAATGATAGCTGCATCTAAATGATATTTGTTATCAAGCAGAAAAGTACCTTTACTTTTATCTTCATTAGATACAGTAAAGCTACCAGGAACTAACCCTATGGCGCGATAACGGATGTCTTTTTGGGGAAATGGTAATATGGGTTGTTGGGGCTGAGTGGTCAAAGCTATCATATCAAAATGCTACCTTTTAGATTAACAAAAGCCGTGAGTGTAAAGCAAATAAAGTAATTAAACAACAAGTTTAAAAAGGGTTTTTATTTATGTAAAAAATTAAAAAATTAGTCATCGCCATTAACTTGTTCTCCCCAGAAAGTTCTAAGAGGTGGAGCATATATAGATAGATCCTCGCTAGACGCGGGAGAGGTAATATATCTAGCTTCATTCTCAAGAGCTAACACCCGATCTGGATCGCGGACATATAGTGGGGTAATAGTTGCTCTAGTCTCCAATAACTCATTTAACCCAATCTTAACCGGACGACCTTCATAAAAGAGTTTTCGTGCTGCTTTCTCCACAATTTTTTGGAGTTCCGCACCTGTACAATTCATGGTCTTACCCAAAAATATCTTCCATTCAGATTCTGTAAGGGGGCTATCACCGTATTTGTAGCGCTCATCAAACCTAGCCGCGTGTAATGACACGATTTGCTGGCGCTCAACTGCTTGAGGGAAACCCACATAGAAAATTTCATCAAAGCGTCCTATTCTAGTTAACTCTGGAGGTAATGCTTTTAATCTGTTAAGAGTAGCGATCGCAAATGTCGCTGACTGCTTTTCTTGCAGCCATGTAAGCAATAAGCCCAATATTGCTCTAGCTCCCGTATCTTCTCCAGTGTCAGAAGATGCCAAGAATAGCTTATCAAACTCGTCAAAATAAATCACAGCAGGGGCGCAAGCTTCTACGCGGTCTATTAATTGTCGCAGATAAGCTGCTCCTTGACTCGCTATAGCGCCCACATCAACACATAAAAGCGGAAATCCCAATTCTCTAGCAATCACTTTAGCTGCAAGTGTCTTACCTGTACCTGGTGGCCCAACTAGCAACCATCCTTTTGGTAGCGGAATATTAGCTGTTCGTGCTTTTGGGGAATAATCAGCCTTAACTTCCTTAATTGCTACTTTCAATAAATCTAACCCACCAAAATCAGGGACGTTGGGTTTGCCAATGAAATCTAACCCATAACCTCGTAATCGTTCTACCTTGTAATCTAATAAAAATTCTTTAAGTTGAAGCTGTGTACCTTGATCGGAGGCAGAGGGCAGGCTTCCGCCGTGAGTGTCAGCCGAACGGGGGTAGGGAGAAGAGGGGACTGGTAGCGAGTCTCCCCTACTTCCTACTTTTTCATTAACTCCCATCCGCAGTCCAATTTTAATTTCCTCAATACTTAACCCAGACGCAGCAATAGATAAAGAATCTATATCTGCGTTACTAAGCAAATGGTTGTTTTGCCAATTGCTATTAGCATTACCCAGATCTAGTAAACCAGGTAGAAAGTTGGATAAAAAGTTGCTAATCTCCTTAAGTGTTGGTAATGGGTTCCTAACATGGGGAATAAGTGCAACAAGCTGTTCGGGCAAATCAGCTTCATTGGTACTTAGCAACAGCAAATACTTGGAAACCTCAGTAACTTTAAACTCGTAAAAAATATTTACCAGTTTGGCAATAATTTTTTGGGTTCGTTCCTGCTCAACTCCATTAACATTTTTAGAATTAACCATTAATGACTGCAAGTTTTCCAACACGAAAACTCCAGCGAAACTGCAATCAGATACAAAATCTAAAATTTGCAGGCAATCATCTCCAGGCGGGATTAATTCTTGTGATAAGGAAGTTGCTTTTATATAACAAGTATCGTTAAAATACCTAACTTGTTTAAACTGGCTTTGCCCTAAACTGCAAAAAAATACGGGTAGATTTCTAGGAGAAGCAAAATTAAGATCAATCCACCCCAAAGTGCGAGTACGTTCTAGCTGTTGTGATTGAATGGAAATTACCTGTGACCAAGAGTCTGCCAGTAAGTTTAAATGATCCAACTTCATATTCGTGATAGTTTTTAATTTTTGTACAGTAAACTTCTTACATAAATGGTTTATCTTTCTAGATCGATACCATTACGATGTTTTTGTGGGGGAACGCCAGGAGCAGGTTTATTGCTAGATTGTTCACGAACAGAAGCTGTTGATGAAGTAAGAGGCGATTCACCGAAGGCGACGCTACGCGATTGCACTTGATGCTGCTTTCGATGAGTAATAGCCGAAACTATCTGTTCAAGTGCTTGTAAATCTCGCTCATTCAAACAACTGGCTAGTTTGTTATTAGCCCTTGTCAAGAGTCTGTCATACTCATCAATTGATTGTCCGGCTTTTTTGCGTTCAATCGCTACATTCCCATCTGGGCTTGCCATCCACCTATAACCAAGTTGTCGATCAACAACTTGTATAGGTGAACCCTTAGCTAAAGCATCTTGGACTAAGCCGTTAAGAATACGATCAACTCTAGTAAAATACTTAGCCCCATGAACACCTATAGGTGCAAATGCTCCAGAAAGGGCGGAATCTTGCTGTTGCTGTTCTCGCAATTGCTCGATATTTTGATAATGATCTGGCATTTTTGAATTGACGGCTTGAACAGTAATGCCCATCATTGGAGTAGAGCGAAACTTCATCAACTCTGCCCCCAGCTTATCCTTCAAGGTATACTCACGCCCCTTGCGTTCAAGCAAATAATTTTCTGCGTGATAAACCTGTTCTACATCCGGCGAAACATGAGTATGAAATAATGCTCTGAGCGCAAAGGCTGCATCATGATTTTTTCCTCGCTGTACCAATTTACGCCAATTTTGTTCAATTACTTTTGCTGATTGCTCTAACCAAGAAGATTCTTTAGCTTGACGCTTTTGACTCCACCCTGCATCCTGAGTAATACGCTGTGGTGATAAACCTGAATGCTCTGCAGAAAAATTGCTGATATTTCCTAGATAATATTGTTGATCTACCAGTTGTTGCATTTGCGATCGCAAGCTAGAAATTGTACTAACCATTTGTTGCATTTGTTGTTGCATTTCTATCAACTGAGCAGACAAGAGAGCTTTATGTACACCATCTGGTAACTGTTGAGTAGAATCTATGGCTCTAGCAAACCCACCAACGAGGTTTTGTGGTTCACTTGGTAGTTCTGTAGTAGCACTTGATTGAAAAGGTGAAGAAATAAATGATTTTTGGGTGTAATCTCCATTATTAACATTACCTAAATTATGTTGTTCGGCTTCCAAACCATTAGTTGGTGCAGACGGAGAAGGGGATATAGTAGTAGGTAATTCAACAACGGAACCGAGATTTGTTTCTAACTCTAAAAAAGAGTTATTTAAAACCTTATTTTCAGCAGATTGTAAAACAATTTTTCCGCCCTTAATAACAGTTAAAGAACCCAGCTTTTCAACAGTCTGACCTATAGGCACAGATTTTAAATTATTTAAGTGGTCTTCTAGTTGTGGTGTTATCTTACCTCGATCAACACCATTTAACTTCGAGTAAACGCGCTCATTGCCATCAAAAATTAAAATGTCTTCATCCAGATGCTGACTATCTTTTTGAGACAGGGCTTGCTTACTAGAATCTATTAATTGTCCTAAAGATTCTAGAAATGATAAATATTGATGAGTTGCAGATTGAGGGTTAGTTTCTTTGACAAACATATTAGATTAACCTTGTTCAGCTTGTAAATTTGACAAAATAGCAAAAGATGCTGCTATTAAATTCAGCCGATTTACTATTATTTCAGTTTCAACATAGAAGAAAACTAATTGTCCATCTAAAATCCAAGCTATAAAATCAGATGGTTGGTGGATATATCTTTGAGACTCATAGACTAGCTCTCCGCGCTGACCACATAGCAATCCATGCTGGTCAAATATTTCAATAGCAAATGCACAATAATCTAAAGGTAAACTAGGTAGAGAAGTGGATTGTTGTACCAAATACTGCCAAATTGGGTATTTGTCTAACACAAACTTAGCTTGGTCGGAAATTAAATTAGCCATTAAATGAACCTCCACAATAATTATTTTCAATAACAACCTATGACTGGATAACTATAATGGCATGGGAGTAGGGATAAATATGAATAGCCTAAAGTGTCCCAATGCAAAACTAATAGTCATTAACTTCTATGAACTATTTAACATTTGATTAACAATTAACAGTGTTTAAGAAATATGGTTTCCTTTAAGTCTTGATTACCTAATACCCTAAAAAACATCGGGTTCAACAAAAGTTTTTTGTTCAAACCTTAAAGATTCATCTGTCTCTTCTTGTCTGCGATAATTATTTTTTGTTTGAGACTCAATATCTTCTGAGGTAGATTTTGATTCAATATCAGAAGATTCAGTATCAGGAGCAGCAGGCTCTACTTCAACTGGAAACAACTTTTCAGCTAATAATCTACGTTCATCAAATTGCTTTCGTCTATCTTCATCACTAACGCGCAAGCAGTTAGAGCGAATTAATCTTTCTCTAACTGTGTCCCACTTATTTTCTGACCAATTCATTTCTGTAATATCAGTAACAGGAACTTTAATAGGTTGGATAAGAGGAATATAAGCTTCATTAGAACGAACATAAGCAGGATTAATTACGATCGCTTTCCCAGTACCTAATTTCAGAAATTCCGCTGGTTCCAATAAAGAACGCTTTTGGTTCTGCTCGTTAAATGACTTACTGCTACCACTTTTACCCGTACTTCTAGATTTACTCTGAAAATTAATTTGTTGTTCCCCTAAATAATCGGCAAATAACTTAGCACTATGAGGATCTTGAGGATTAAATATAAATTTAGTCGCCGTACCTCCAACAATTGCTTGTGCAAGTTCTTTACCATAAGCTTTTTCTAATTGACTGATATTTTGATAACCTAAAATTCCACAAAAACCATCCTCGCGGTTTTCATTTAACCAATTTACCAATGCTGGTAAATATAAAGTGGGTAACTCGTCAAGAACAACTACTAAAGGATCTTTGCGGGGTGTCGTCCGAGAAACATTGCGGGATACTACCATGTGTAGGATAGCAGCTAACAATGGCCCAACGATATCGCGGTTGTTACGGTCTAAACCAAAAATAATTAGTTGCTTACCATCTAAATCTAGAGGTAAGGTAGTTCGACCGCAGAACGCTCCCACAAAGTCTTTTTTAAGAAAGCGTTGGAATATTCGTTGAGCAGTACCAACTATTGAGGCTACAGTTTTTTGTGAATCCTTAACAGAAATAATCTGTGAAAGCGGACGAGTTGTCCATACTTTTAATTTATCTTTGGAAGCAACTTCTAATCGTGTTGGTAAGTTATTCAAACTCAAGATAGCTTGAGCCATCATAAGGTCGCAATATCTATCATCACCACCCATGAGAATCTTGACTGCTTTAGTTACTAACAAGATACCTTCGATTAAGTTGTCGCCTGCTTCTTCAAAAAATTTATCGCTGGCAGCGTTACCACCACTTTTATCAAAGTTGCGGGAGATAACATTGGACATCTGCCCAGCAGCGATCGCATCTTCTTCATCTTTCAATAAATCTAAGGGGTTACAAACCTCGCTTTCAGGAAATCCTGGTGCAAACACTCGCACTGTATAACCTCGTTTCATCGCATAAGCAACCGCCCGCTTAGTTTGTGCTGGATATTTAAAGTCATACAAGCACATAGGAAACCCTTGATCTAAGGCACTGCGAACTAAAGGATCGATTACACTAAAGGTTTTTCCAGAACCAGCAGCGCCAATTGCGGCGATACCCCTTTGTGCATCTGGTACGTATAAAGTAGGTGTTGAGGAAGAAAATAAACTTGATGGTTTTGATTTGATTAACTGTTTTTTCTGCCACTCTAATAGAAGACGTTTTTGTATTGCTGAGGGCGTGCCAATGTATAAAGCTACATTGTTACGAGTTACCTTTTTCATTTGCTTCTTAGCTTTCCTGGCAGCTTGAGCTTTTTCTTTAGCACCTCCCCAGTAAGAAGTAGCAATCTTACCTTTTTTACTTCTATTTCCTAGTAGCTGTAAAGCTGCAAATAATGCTAGACAGCCTATTAAAGTTATTCCTGTTTGCGATTTCATTGATGCCATTAACTGCTTTTGCATAGGAGCCAAAGGAGATGCCAAAGAAACTGTAGTATAATTATTAGGTGTTTGACTTTCCATGCTTTTAGTTTTTTAAGTCAATTAGTTTGATTGAAGAGTTAATTTGAGTAAATGAATTTCCCGTGTAGCAATAACTCGACTTTTGTAAGTTATTTATTTTGTGAATTGGCTGCAAAATTTCTAAGCAAGGATAGTCATTGATTAATTCTTTAGTTACGCTAATTAAATTAGTGTCACTAGGTAGAAAAGTATTTAATACTAAGTTAATAACTCGCTTGCCAGATAAACTATACCCTACGTACAAACAACCAGCCTGACCGCACAATTGATTGTTGTTGAGATTAAATAAGTAAATTGGTTCTGCTTCTCCTGTAATTTTCAATACTTTCATTTTGTTTATATCTAAAGGTTGATCTTTTGAAAAATGTAAATAATTCTGTTGTACAGCCGTATTTAAGACTGATGTAGGAGCAGATGTAGCTACACTCCAAACGTTTGAAACTGGCGATCGCACGTTGACCAAAACCAAACAAAAAACTATCAAAATTACCAAACTTGCAATGATAACAATGTGTGGAGATACCTTGATTTTGAGGTTGAGAGGAAATATTGTTTTTTTAGTTGTTAATTTATGAAGCATATAAACTAACTCGCATTTATTAATTGTTTGCAGTGGTTTACTAAATTGCTTTCAGTAAACTTGTCAAAAAATATTACGGTAATTGTGTTGATTAAAATTGCTAAATTTTTAAGTTTAATTTTTACAACCTAATGCTGTTACTGATTGTTGATAGTTAGCGGATGTCTTATTACCATAATTGCTAACTGTCATGCCATAAATGTTAGTAGAAGAAGCATCAACTGGAATTGCCATTCCACCAAAATACATTTGGGCAAACCTTTGTACTAAACGTTCTTTTGTACCTTGTTGGTATAGTTTTCCTGTAGTTGGATCGATTTGATGCGAAGCTGCGTCCAATAATTTTATAGCTTGTGCATTAAATAAGTTTTTTTGTTCGGAAGCAGGAAAATATTGAGACATTTCCTGTTCTGCGACCGCAGCGCCGCTATCTAATTTGGCTAAGAATTCTTGTCCTCCAGGTTTGGCAGCAATTAGCGATCGCACATCTTCTCTATAAGACATAAATTGTCTTGCACCCAAAGCGTGTCCGCATTGTCCGGTTGAGTTGCAAACCTTACCACTAACTGAGTTATAGTCACCTTCAAATTCTGGGATAGCAACAGAAAGTGCATCTAATACCACGCCCTGAACCTGTTTTGTACAATCAACTTCCCCATCCAGAAAAGCAAGTGTGTTATTTTTCGTGCCAAGCTTAAAAGTTGATGTTCCAGGGTTGTCTGATGCACCTGTTGATAAAGAAACCTGACTATTACTAGGCTGAGTATTAACTGCACCCAAAAACATCGTGTCTCCTTCACGATAAGTTAGCCAGGGTATAGGTCCAATAAAGTAGGGGGTACATCCCAAATCTACAAACAAAGAACGGCTACAGAACCTAAAAAATAATGCTTGTGAGACAGTTCCTTTTGTTTCTGATATATCCCAAACCACTACTTTAAAAGGTGATTCATCTGTATCATCACCAAATAAAAAACGTCCAGTTGGTTCTAGTCCGCCATTAACGGATGCTAATAAACCATGACCGCCCTGTACCTGCTGATATTTACCGCTAACCCATTGCTTGCCATTGACTTTAGCATTGCCGGATAGCTCGATATGAGCGCAATCATTCTCACAAGCAACGTTAAACCCATCGCGATCGCTACCGGAAATTGTGCGATCGCTTCCGTGTTCAGGAGTAGCAAAAGCGATATCAATCGTGCCTATATCTGTACCTATAGGATTAGGTGGAGCGGGAAACTGCGAAAATGGCACTATATTTAACCCTGGTACTTGTGCAATTTTTACACCTTGCCAATCTTGAAATGAACCAATTGGCGTAGTGTCTAATTCAGGGATGGAATCTACTAAACTATAATTTTCTAGTGGTAACTTATTTAGTGTTATTTCACCCAGGATAGGAGACTGTTGTAAAAGTTCATCTATGGTTTGATTTGAATTGAAACTAGAATCTAATTGACTGGTTAGTAAATGCTCAATCAAACCTACTTGAGAAATTGGTAATTTCCTGATTGAAGGAATAGCATCTAATAAACTAGCTAAAGTTTGCGAGTTTATTAAGCCGAATTCTTTTAAATTAAATTGTGATAAATCTAAACCTGCAAAATCAGCAATCGCTTGTAAATCTAATTTATCTAACTTAAAAGTATTAAAGTCACCCAACGTCATGTATTGGTCTGGAGTTTGACCTGCCGTCCAAGTACGAGATGGGTTGTATCCTAACTGCTCAACCATATTAGGGTTAGCTTCAAAAGAACCACTTTCTTGAATTGCTGGTAATTGTGCAAACGTGATGTTATTGAGATCGGGTAGTAAAGTATTCTGCCAATCAGTTGTCGGAACTAAATTTACTGCTGCCATCACAGAATTATTCGACAGGGCTATCATTTTCAATGGTAATCCTGCTAGCAGCAGTGATAAAAAAATACCTGTAAACAAATAGTATAAATAACGTTGCCAATGATGACAAATCATAGTTTTAATCTCAAAAATGAAGTAACAAATTCTAAACCAGCGAAAAAGTATTTGAGTATTAGAAATTCCTAAAAACTTGATGTGTAATTAAAAGAACGATTACTCTTTATTCAGCGGGTTCATCAACCTTTTGCAACAATATGTTAAAGAGATAATGAGTAAATCATTCCCTTTTCCTACTTAAAGCGTTTTAGTCAAATAAGTATGAACAGGCAGCTAATCGCTCATTCCTAACTCATGTAATCTTTTAACTAAATTCATAGATATGCCTGCTTGTTTAGCAGCTATCTCAACAGATGTACCTGATGCAGTTAAAGACAAAAACTTTTGAATATTTCTGTACAAAGCTTGAGATGTTTTCAAAAACTGATTTTTTATAGCTACTTGTAAACCACAATTGAGAATAACCAAACTAGAAGTAATAGGCGCTGATAATTGAGATTTACGATTGGGTTGATTACCAAAATATTGATGGGATACATAACTTCTTATATTTTGTTTACGCGGTATTATTTCAACAGTATAATATCTAGGTTTAGCTACCTTGATAATCTTGAATAAGTAAACGCGGTTAGCAGAGGTAATAACTGTCAATAGCGAACTATTAGCTTTAGGCAGGTTACGAAACTGTAAAGGATTAATTCGTCGTATATGTAACACGAAAGCACCAGAGCAATTTCTCGCTTCCTGTCTCGTACCTAATCCTGCCAAGCAACCATCAACATCAAGAGTTACAAAGCTAGGATTGTCTAACCAAACTTTTTTAATAGTTTCACCTGTAGCTACAAAACTGAGATTAACTCCCATCCCAGGAGCCAGTTCAATTAATGGCGGTTGTCCCTGCCCTCCTATGGCTTCCGAAACCGAAAGTTGTCGCACGGAAGCATTATTTTTAGCTAAAACTGGTAATCCCGAACCATTATTGCAAAAAGTTAGTCCTAAAGTACAAAAAACTGATGTAATTCCAAGTATCAATTGATTCTTTTTCATATATTTGCAGGAACAACAACTTAAGAATGGCAAACACTCTATGTTGAACAGTTGATTTAACTGTTATTTTTTGGTCTAGATGGAGTAGGAAGTGAAGTTTTAAATTAAGCAATCAAGCTGTAATTTGTGATAACCCTGTACCAACAGCAGATAAATAGATATAGATTGCCAAATAATCCCTTGCCTACTCCCTACAAACAATTACTTCACAGTTCAAAAGAACGGGTAATAACCAACTGTACGCTTTGATTAGCTGGGATATACCAGGTATCAGGACGAGACATTGCCTGCTCAGTAGCTTGTCGGTTGCGGCGCAATATTTCTTGATTTAACGGTTCAAAACCACCTTCTAATATTGCTCCTAGAATATTACGATTTCCACTTCTGCTAATAGTTGTTTGGTTAATACCAACTCCACTAGATGAAGTTGATGTTTCCATATTTGGGCGGTTAAGAACTTCGCCAACTTTAGAAAGAGAACCCAGTACAAAGGTAGTAGCATCACGAGAAACAATTTCCGAGTTTTTATTTCCTGATTTGGATGCCATTAAAGCTTGACCGTTATTACCTCGTAAAGTAATTGCTCCTTCTGGCAAAATGTATTCCTGTCCGTCCATTATTAAGCGAGATACTTTAACAACCGCTACTCCTGAAGCTGATACGCGCTCGATAGTAGCAACAATCTCAGAACCAGAGGGGACAGAGATAGAACCGTCACTATCTGTCAAAGGTTGTGTTAGTTGAACTACAAATTGTTCGGTATCAGCATTTCCCTCTTTACCAAACCAAATCGCAGGTGAAATTAACTTTCCTGTAGCTTTACTCCCTACCATCAACCGCCGTGACTGGGTGCTAGTTAGGAAAGTTTGTTCTTCAGCCAAATTCATCTGCTCGTCAAATTCCTTAAATTCTTGTTCATTCGTTCTTGCAAGAGTTTTTTGGAAATTTGTATAAGAAGAATTACTAAATTGAGATGGAATATTACTAAGGATGTTTTGCTCCTCAACTGAATTGACTGCGAGCGAGTTTTGATCGATTTGGTTTTCTTCAGTAGAAGCGATCGCGAGATCGCTATTTACAGGAAATAAAGGCGCTGTCGGTTTCGTAGGAAATGGTACTTCCAAAGAAGACGATGGTATTGCACTTCCAGATGCCAACATTGCACTAGAGTTTGGAGCGACATTATCTGTTTCTGGCTCGGAGGGAAATGGTACAACACTAGATGGCTGACTGGATACCACTTTTGTAGCGCGCGGCATTACTAAAGTCGGCGTTGTCTTCACAAGATTTGTTTCCTGTCCTTGTGCCACAACTGTCTGCGTTTGGGAGTTGTTTGATTGCACTTCATTAATGCCATAACTCCCCAACTTGCTCATAGCTTGCCATTCAGCTACAGGATCAAAATTGTTTGTTGTTCGCACACTCTTCTTGGGCTGAACTTTGACAGCTAACTGCTTGGCAGCCGTAGGTTGTACTTTGGGTGCTTCTGCACGAGATACAGTTGTAGTTGTACGAAGACGCGCTGGCATCGAACGTTGTGCTACAGTCACGTTACGCACAGGGGAAATACGACGCGGTGATGCTGAGTAACCAGAATATCGTGGTGGTGGAACTGTTGATGTCTTTGGCGTATTAGCTGTAGTAGTCTTGGTAGTAGCAACTTCTTTTGAGGGAGTTTCAACTTTCGCAACATTAGTTTTAGGGCGATTAACTTTCTCAACTGCCTTTAATTGCTCCTCTTGTTTTGCTAAAGCAACTTGTGTTTTCAAATTACCCACTTCTTCATTAGGTTCTAGCGTTGGTGTAGGGCTGGGGGTTGGTGATGGGCTAGAATTTTCTGTTACTACTGGACGAGAAGATTTTGATGTAATAACACTAGATAAAAATGCACCAGCAGAGATAAAAACTACAAACAAAGCAGTGCCAACTAGACCAATTTTAGAAAAGGGGTTGTTGGAAAAACTTGGTTCTGTTTTAGAGGCAACTGGATCTTCAAATAATTCATTTTGTGAAATTACATTGCCTTGTAAGTTACTTTCTGCATTTGCGTATTCAGTTGTATAATTTTCATCTCCATCTGGATAAACAGGGAGACGCGAATCATCTACATCTTGAAACCCTACCATCTCAGCTAACTGTTGCTCAGTTAGAAAATGCCATGAAATTGAAGATTCATGTTCTTTATTACTGTTGGTGTTAGCGTTAATTTCTTCATTACCATTATTATAAAAATTACTTGGGACACTCATTACATATTCTCCTGTTTTAAATCACGAATTCCGTAAATCTCTAAACCACTAGAACGCACTTTATGAATCAGCGCAGCTACTCCATTGGTAGCAAATGGAGGTACTTCCACTGCTTGCACAAATATTTCTTTGTTAAACGGAATTACTTCCCCTAAATTGCTACCCTTGTCGAATACCATCAAGTTAGCCACCATTGCCACCTTCCACTTTCCCGATGCAATTTGTTGAGGTGGGCGCACTTCTAACGGCACTAAAGCTACCTGTGTTGACCCAACAAACACGCCTTGAGGTATTAATTGAGCTACCTTTTGTAAAAACTCTTTGCGAAAATCCTCACTTAAAGCAAAACCTGCTTGCCATGCAGATGTAGTTACTCTGCCTTTCACACCAACTTTAGTATTAAGATTAATTCCTGGATCGACACTAGGTTTTGTTGTTTCTTTCTCAGCTTTAGTTGTTGTAATAGTGCCTGACCAATTCATAATCGCAGTCATGGTTTTTACAACAAAATATGAGACTACTTGGGGAGTACGTTCTTTGTTACCCAAAGCTGTTACTGCAACTGTTTCGCCATCTGATAATTGCACTAAAGAAGGTGGATCTTTTCTTGCTAAGTTTGAGAATGCACCATACTGTAAAAGCAAAATCAAAAAGATGACAATATGTAATCCCAAACTTCCTAGTACAAATAAACCTAAAATGTCACCTTGTGAATAGTTGGAATTATTGTTTCCTAGAAAATTTAACCGCTTTTCTGCTCCTGAATTTCTTAAATTATTTAACTTTTTCATATTTTTGTTCCCAGTTGGATATCGGTTTTCATTGGGACAATTTGGGCTGTATATTCTCCCCCTGCCCTCTGCCCTTACTAGCTTCTTCTAGTCGGTAAAACAGAACTTAATCCAAATTGAGCTATCGAACTAAAACTATTGAAGACAGCCATACCAGCACCTCCTGCTAACACTAACGACAATATCGGAGCTAAAAGTCCTACAACAAAAGGAAATACTAAAGAACTAATAGGTTTAAATGTGCCTGGTTCGCCAGTTGCAGTTTCAGCATTAGTCACTAAAGTAGCAACCAACCCCACCACGATATTGAAAGAAAGTTTGACCATTCCTACTGAATAAAAACCAGTTAACCAAGCAAAAATTGCTTTTTGACCAACCGGAAGTAAAGAACCACCTACTGCTAAAGGCCCTAAAAGAGCAGTCAGAAGCAAACTAATTTCAACAACCCATTGAAATCCAATAGCCATAGCCATTAATATCCCTCTAATAGCGTGTTCTAAAGGATTGGTATTCAAAAAATTAGACAATTGTTGAAATGTCTCAAAAATTTGGTTAGGAAAGTTTTGAGAGTTTTGTGTTTGTTGTGCTGTATTAATTGCATTCTCTACACAGGTAGTTTGCTGCTGTAAATCGGGCAGAGATTGACAATTAGTTAAAAGAGCTTGTAGTTCGCTACTTGCTTGATCTTGAGCTAATACTCCAGCAACAGCATCTTGGAGAACTAAAGATGCGGTAGTAGAATTTAAAAGATTTTGATTGACAACATTAATAACATTTCTCAATCCATAAGTCCCCTCTTTTAAGATCATGCCATTATTAGCTAAAAGAGTAACAACTATAATTGGCCAAATTAACTCCGAAATAGCACGGGAGTCTTCACCGTCAATCAAAGCCTTTGCCCACTGCACTAGAAAAATCATTAAAGTCCCAACTGCAAAAAACAATCCTAACTGTGTAATTGCTTCATACAAACCACCGTTTAAAACATCTTGCCAAAGTTGATTAGTTGCTTTTTGAATAGCTTCACTTGCTAAAGCAGCATTAGAAGTAATTTGAGAAGCAGCATTAGGTAAATCTGGTGCTGGAACCACATCCATCAATATAGAGGGATGGAATAATATCCAAGTGAATGACATAATAAACGGTGGTTAATAGGAATACTTCAGAAGTTAGAAATTAATTTTTTCTAACTTTGAAGCTTTTTAATTATCAAAACAATTTAATAGCGGAGGAGAGATAGCGATTTCTCAGTGCTGGCCCAATTTGCTCAGTTGCTTGTCTATAGCGACGTTCCGCATCATCATTCAATAAATGACGAGTAGATAGCTCTGTTTGTAAAGCATCGTTGATTTGCATCTGTTTTTGGGTAGCGCCTAAATCTGCCATAATTGATGCTAAATTAGAGCTTTGTAAGATTTGGCACTTCATCACATTCTGGGTAATTACTTCTCCTTGACAAGCTGTTGCTATTTCTCCAGATTGTTTAGCTGCGCCGTAAACCATTTCTAACTGTTGTTTAGTGCGTGCTTGGGCGTTTGAACCTAATGCAGATGACTGAGCGTTAGAACTAGCAACTTCAGCAGTTATTGTATTAGCAGCATCAACAGGTGCATAAGGTAGAAATTTGCTGTTCGGATCTGTTTCAATTTTTAAACGGGATTCTTTGACATCAGGTAATCCTAAAACTCCTTTAGCTTGTTCTACAACTTGTTTAACATCAGTACCAAGAGCTACAGAAATAGAGCCGAATTTTAAATTTGCTACTTTTTCAAATTGCTCCAGCCAATTATCTATCTGCTGATTGATTGGATTTATGTATGGTGACAAGGGATTAGTTAAATAATCTAAATTATCTAAGCTAAAAGTTGGTAAAGAAGCACGTGCTGTTTGTGAAAATGTAGCAATTTGTATGGCAATAGCACTATTGAAGATTACTGATTTAAGAAGTAATAGTTTGCTCCGCTTCATGGTGATTTTACCTTTTAATAAGTTTTTGGAAGTTGCAGTGGCTATAAGTTGTAGATAAGTAAGGTAGAAAAACTTGAATTTGTTTGTAACAAACAGCTTTTGTAGACATTAAGAAGCCCTGATATTAGCTACTAACTCTTTGGCATATTCAGCAATAGCTAACAATTTGTTAGCTGGATGGCGACATAATGCTACCGTCCGAGCAGCTTGTTCATGAGGATTATTTGCTACCGTTGCCAACAACTCATAGCTGGGGTAAAAACGGGCGTAAGTATATACGCCGTTGTCATCTAGCAACCATTGAGAGTAAATACCCTCTTTTTTAGGGAAGAAACTTTCTGTAGCGTTTTTAGCAATAATTTCTCTGGGATATTTCAAAATATCGACAAAACTATCAATGGCTGTAGGTTGAATGCGACCTACCAGTCTGGTAGTGAGGTTAGAGAAGATATTTGCTCCACTAGGTGAAGTAGCGATCGCATTTGGTGCTTGGGCTGATATAGCGAGTCTAAATGATTTGTGAAAAAGCATTATATTTCCCAAGATTAGGAAAAGTAAAAAGTTTCAGATCAGCAAACATCTGAAAAAGACGTTTAACGATGTTGAAGCTTTTGCCAAATCTAT